>Ga0207848_100114_pt1 | contig 62882 bp, 46 predicted proteins | sample TtaePargueraPR_10_FD_187737 | JGI IMG/M metagenome (GOLD analysis project Ga0207848, IMG submission 187737) | Aerobic enrichment media microbial communities from Bioluminiscent Bay, La Parguera, Puerto Rico - Tt and M2 (3) (SPAdes) | ecosystem: Environmental > Aquatic > Marine > Unclassified ... | reverse complement strand
CTTACTGTCAAGCTGTTTTTCGAAAATTTCTTTTCTACTCAACCGCTTGCCGCCTCGATCAATCTGCATCTCTCGTCAGCGGGAGGCGAATCATACAGCGATCAGAACCGCTGTCAACTACCTCTTTCAACCGCTTCCGATCGATCCGACCGAAGCCACCAACCGGGCTCAACCACCACCCTGTCAGCGCGGCGCATTCTACTCGAATCCGCCACCAGTGCAACCCTTTTTATTTAGCTAACCTTTTGATTTGCAAGAGGTTTTGCTTGAGGACTGCGCCGGAAGTGGTGCGCATTATAGGGACCTGAAAACGGGCGTCAACCGTTTATTTTGGTTCTCGTTCGTCAAGGGAGTACCGGCCATACATTCTATGGCCCGACGAGCAAGCCATCCTTCATACGTGTGGCTTTCTTCAAACCAGTCCGGCCTGCCATTACACTATCGATCTTATCCATCCCTAGCTACGGCCCCCCATGCCCCATCCAAGTGACACCCCGTTCGACCTGCTTCTATTACCAACGTGGCTCGTTCCGGTAGAACCTGCAGGGGTCGTGCTTAGGGAGCACGGGCTCGGCATTCGAGATGGGCGCATAGTACTTATCGCTCCCCAAGCCGAAGCACTCAAATACGGGGCGAATGAGATCCGACATCTCCAAGGTATGCTGCTCGCCCCCGGCCTCATCAATGCACATGGTCACGCTGCCATGACCTTGTTTCGAGGGCTGGCCGATGATCTATCGCTGCAGCGCTGGCTGCGGGAGCATATTTGGCCGGCTGAGTCACGCTGGGTCGATGAAGACTTCGTGCGATGCGGCACCGAACTTGCGATCGCCGAGCAGCTGAAAAGCGGGGTCACGTGCTTTTCGGATATGTACTTTTACCCCAAGGTCATCAGCGAGCTTGTACACCGGCATGGGGTACGCGCGCAGATAACCATTCCCGTACTGGATTTCCCTGTTCCGGGCGCACGCGATGCAGACCAAGCACTGCGCACCGGTGTAGCTCTATTCGACGATCTCAAGCATCACCCGCGCATTTCGATCGCCTTCGGGCCACATGCCCCTTATTCGATTACGGACGACAAGCTTGAGGCGATCCGGATCCTGGTAGCGGAAATGGACGCCGGTATCCACATGCACATTCATGAAACGGCGCAAGAAGTTCAGGAAGCGTTGCGCAAGCATGGCGAGCGCCCGCTGGCGCGTCTCGCGAGGCTGCAGCTGCTCGGCCCTCGCTTTCAGGCCGTGCACATGACTCAGGTTGATGAGTCCGATATTGCACTGCTCACCGAGCACAACTGCAGTGTCATCCACTGCCCGGAATCCAACCTCAAGCTCGCTAGCGGTTTCTGCCCGATCGAGCGGTTATGGGAGGCGGGAATCAACGTAGCAGTGGGGACCGATGGCGCTGCGAGCAACAATGACCTGGACCTTCTCGGGGAAACCCGCACCGCGGCCTTGCTGGCGAAGGCTGTCGCGGGCTCCGCGACAGCTCTGGATGCCCATCGCGCGCTACGCATGGCTACCCTCAATGGCGCCCGAGCCCTGGGTATAGACGACCAGACCGGCTCTTTGGAGATCGGTAAGTTCGCAGACCTCGTTGCATTTGATCTTTCCGGTCTGAGCCAGCAACCGATATATGATCCAGTATCCCAGCTTATCTATTCCACCGGCAGAGACACGGTCCAACACGTATGGGTCGGAGGCAAGCAGCTGCTCGAGAAAGGACAACTGCTCCGAATGGATGAACAACGGATAATCACCGAGGCGTGTCGCTGGGGAGAACGCATCGCAAGTACGAACAATGGCTAAAGCCCTCGGACGGCCCCAGAGGCCAACCTACGCGACGACCTGACATAAGAATCCAGGCGGCAATTGCACCACCTTTCCAGCCGAAGCTGGCAACATGCGCATTTGCAGTTCGAACTTTTCCACAAGCCTTCTAACGGACCGGACCATGAGCAATGTCGACCACGCTGAAATCGCCAAATTCGAAGCCCTTGCCCATCGCTGGTGGGATCGTGAAAGCGAGTTCAAACCATTGCACGAGATCAATCCGCTTCGCGTGAATTGGATCGACGAACATATCTCGCTGGCAGGTAAAAAGGTCATCGACATCGGATGCGGAGGCGGCATCCTCAGCGAGGCCATGGCGCACCGTGGGGCCGAAGTCACGGGTATCGACATGGGCGAAGCCCCTCTGTCCGTTGCCCGTTTGCATCTTCTTGAGTCCGGACTCGAGATCGATTATCGGCAGATCACCGCCGAAGCCATGGCCGCAGAGGCGCCGGAGCAATTCGACGTGGTCACCTGTCTCGAGATGCTCGAACACGTACCGGACCCGGCCTCAGTCATCCGGGCCTGCGCCACACTGGTCAAACCGGGCGGCCAGGTGTTCTTCTCCACCATCAACCGCAACCCGAAAGCCTACGCGTTCGCCATCATCGGCGCGGAGTATGTGCTGCAGCTGCTTCCGCGCGGCACACATAATTTCAAGAAATTCATCCGCCCTTCCGAGCTCGGCGCCTGGAGCCGTGATGCCGGCTTGGCCGTGAAGGACATCATCGGCCTTACCTACAACCCGCTGACCAAGCACTACAAGCTGTCGGCGGACGTCGACGTCAACTACATGGTCCAGACCGTCAAGGAGTCCTGATGCGCCTGCGCGCTGTTCTGTTCGACATGGACGGTACCCTGCTCGATACCGCTCCCGATTTCATCGCCGTGGCGCAGGCCATGCGGATTGCGCGCGGCCTGGAGCCCGTGCCGGATCACCAGATTCGTGACGTGGTGTCCGGCGGTGCCAGAGCCATGGTGCTCGGCGCCTTCGATGTGGACCCCATGTCGGACGAGTTCGAAGCATTGCGCCTGGAGTTTCTTGCGCGCTACCAGGAGCATTGCGCCGTGCATAGCCGCCTCTACGACGGCATGGCGGAACTGCTGAACGAAATCGAGCGGTCCAACCTGCGCTGGGGTGTGGTAACCAACAAGCCGCTGCGTTTCGCCGAACCGATCATGCAGCAGCTAGGCCTGGCGTCCCGCTCTGCCGTGCTGGTCTGTCCTGACCATGTCGCCAACAGCAAGCCCGACCCCGAGCCGATGATCCTCGCGTGCAAGCAGCTCGACCTTGCCCCGTCTACGGTGCTGTTCGTCGGCGATGACCTGCGCGACATCGAATCGGGCCGCGCGGCCGGCAGCAGGACCGCCGCGGTGCGCTATGGCTATATCCATCCACAAGACAACCCGAGCAACTGGGGCGCGGACGTAGTGGTGGATCACCCGCTGGATCTGCGTCAGGTCCTGGACAGCGCCCTGTGCAGCTGCTGAAGCAGCGATAGCGCCACCGACATAGAGTTATCGCTCGGCAACGGCTGCCGAGCACCCATCAATTTCGATTTACGAGGCAAACGATGTTCGAGTACTCCGCCCGCCCCGACCTCCTCGCAGGGCGCATCATTCTGGTCACCGGCGCTGGCCGTGGCATCGGCGAAGCTGCTGCCAAGGCCTACGCGGCCCACGGAGCAACCGTGCTGCTGCTGGGCAAGAATGAAGACAATCTGAATCGGGTGTACGACGAAATCGAAGCAGCCGGCCATCCGCGCCCCGCTGTCATCCCCTTCAATCTGGAGACAGCCCTGCCGCATCAGTACGACGAGCTGGCAGCCATGATCGAAGGGGAATTCGGACACCTGGACGGATTGCTGCACAACGCGGCGATCGTTGGCCCTCGCACGCCAATCGAGCAGTTGTCCGGCGACAATTTCATGCGAGTCATGCAGATCAACGTAAATGCCATGTTCATGCTGACCAGCACCCTGCTACCGCTGCTCAAGCTCTCCAAGGACGCCTCGGTGATCTTCACCTCCAGCAGCGTCGGACGCAGAGGCCGCGCCTACTGGGGTGCCTACGCCGTATCGAAGTTCGCCACGGAAGGACTGATGCAGGTCTTGGCCGACGAGCTGAACGATACCGCGCCGGTGCGTGCCAACAGCATCAACCCGGGCGCTACTCGGACCGACATGCGTGCCAAGGCGTACCCGGGCGAGAACCCACTGGTCAATCCGTTGCCGGAAGAAATCATGCCGGTCTATCTGTACCTGATGGGCCCGGACAGCGCCGGTATCAACGGCCAGGCGCTGGACGCGCAGTGAATCCGTGCAGCGCAGCCGGTCATCCGCTGCGCTGGTGGCAGGCCGATCAGGGACGCTTGCTACGCTCGCGGCCGAACCCGGGCCGCTGACCCTCTCCGGCCGGCTTCCTCGCCGGGCCAGATGAGGGTCCGCTTCCTTCGCGGCGCTTGCCACCCTTGCGGCTATCCCCCGGACGCTCGGCGACCGGGGTTCCACGAGGCTTGTCGCTGCTCCGCGGCTTGCGCTCGCTTCTGTCGTCTTGTGCCGCCCGCGGTTTTTCCACTACAGGCGCGTCGGCCTCATGGGCCGGACGAAGGACGCGTGACCGCCGCTCGCCCCGCCCCATTGGCTTGGCCACCTTGCGCTGCATACGGTCGATTTTCTCCTTGGCCTTGGCTTTCATGCTCGGCAGCGCGACCGGCTTGAGGCCGACCTCCTCGCTGAGAATGTCCACCTCGGCTTGCGACATCTCGCGCCAGCGCCCCATGGGCAGGTCTGACGTCATGAAGACTGGCCCGAAACGAACACGCTTCAGCCGACTGACGACCAGCCCCTGGGACTCCCAAAGCCGACGAACCTCACGGTTGCGGCCTTCCATGACCACGCAGTGATACCAATGGTTGAAGCCCTCGCCACCAGGCGCTTCCTGGATATCGGTGAAGCGCGCTGGGCCATCCTCCAGCATCACACCGGTTTTCAAGCGTTCGATCATCTCGTCGTCGACCTCGCCACGCACACGCACTGCATATTCGCGGTCCATTTCGTACGAGGGATGCATCAGACGATTGGCCAGCTCACCGTCAGTGGTGAACAGCAGCAGACCCGTCGTGTTGATGTCGAGCCGGCCGATATTGATCCAACGACCCTCTTTAGGTCGTGGCAGACGATCGAACACCGTAGGGCGGCCTTCGGGGTCGTTGCGGGTGCAAATCTCGCCGTCGGGCTTGTTGTAGATCAACACACGCCGAACCACCTGACTGGCTTCGTCCCGCTTGAGCAGACGGCCATCGACCGCAATGGCGTCGTGGGAATCGACACGCTGGCCAAGGGTGGCCACTGCGCCATTGACCTTCACGCGGCCCTCGACGACCCACTTCTCGACGTCGCGACGCGATGCGACGCCCAGACGGGCAAGAACCTTCTGCAGTTTCTCGCCATGTGTGATGTGGGGTTTGGTTTCTTCGTGCTCGGTCATCTGGGCACCTCCCGGTGTGGCAATCCGATTGAAAGGGCGCGAATCATACGCGGATCGCGCCGGCTGCGCACCTCGCGGCGGCTGGACGGAGGCGCCATTTTTCACTAGGTCAGAGCGGCCAGGGCCTCCGCGGTACGCTGCTGGATGCCCGCCCAGTCGCCGCGCTCCAGCGTTGCGCTGTCGATCATCCAGGTGCCGCCGACGCACATGACGTTCGTCAGCGCCAGGTACTGAGCGGCATTGGCAGCGCTCACCCCGCCAGTCGGGCAGAACCGAACATCCCCGAAGGGTCCGCCGAGGGCCTTGAGCGCGGCGATACCGCCACACACCTCGGCCGGGAACAGTTTGAAGCGCCGATAACCCAGCGCGTAGCCTTCCATGACGTCGGACGCGCTGCTCGTGCCCGGTAGCAATGGTACCGAGCATCTCACCCCGGCCTCGAGAATGTCGCGGGTAGAGCCCGGCGTGACGATGAACTGGGCACCGGCCGCCTCCACTTCGTCCATCATGCGCCGGTCCAGGACGGTTCCGGCGCCGATGCAGAGGTCCGGTCGCTCCTGGCGCAACCGTCGAATAGCGGTCAGGCCATGACGCGAGCGCAAGGTGATCTCCAGGGTACGGAGGCCACCCGCCGACAAGGCATCGGCAAGCGGCAGGATCTGCTCTTCGCTGCCAATGGTGATGACCGGCAGAATCCGCGCCGCAACGCAGATCTGTTCGATCAGGGCATTCTTCTGGTCCATGGTCATGCAGGAATCCTCGGGCCTCATGGGCACCAGTAGATTTCGAGCGGAGCGTGCAGGAACGCCCGGATAGGCATCTGCAATGGGTCGGCATTTAGCGCTACACGCAGGGTTTCAAGCTTTTCGCTGCCTTGAATGGCCAGACACTGCATCCTGGCGCAGGCCAGTAGAGGATAGGTCATCGTCAGGCGGGCCTCGGGTGCGACAGGCGCCTGCATAGCCACACAGCGCTCGGGACAATCCTCCCGCAGGGCGTGTGCCAAGTTGGCGCTGCCAGGGAACAGCGAAGCGGTATGGCCATCGTCGCCCATGCCGAGCACGAGCACATCGATCGGCTGATGCAATTGGTCGAGCGCCGCGGTGGCGAGGCCCGCAGCCTGCTCGAGCGAGTCGGCGGGCTGGTAGAGACCGATCAACCGGGCGGCGTTCGCGGCATTCTGCAGCAGGTGGCGCCGCAGCAGGCCTTCGTTGCTGGCCGGATCGGTTGGCGAGACCCAGCGCTCGTCGGCCAGGCTGACCTGAATCTTCGCCCAGTCCAGCTCTCGCCGCGACAGGGACTCGAAGAACGCAACCGGGCTGCGCCCGCCGGATACCACCAGACTTGCGACGCCGTGTGTCTGCACCGCATAGCGCAGCGCCTTGGCCACGCTGTCGGCCATCAGTTCGGCCTGCCGCTGCGCGTCGGCCGAGCTGTGAGCGACCACTCCGGTGGGTAAATCGAGCTCAGAGATCGCCATACCACGCCCTCCCATCACGTGTAATGAGCGCTATCGAAGCGACCGGCCCCCAGGATCCGGCTGGATAGAGCTTGAGCTCTGCACCGAGCCGACTCCAGCCTTCGATGAGCTGATCGCACCATTGCCAGGCATATTCGATTTCGTCCCTGCGCACAAACAGATTCTGGTTGCCCTGCATGACTTCGAGCAACAAGCGCTCATAGGCGTCGGGAATGCGCGCGCTCTTATAAGTTTCAGAGAAATTCAACTGCAGCGGGCCGCTGCGCAAGTGCATTCCCTTGTCGAGCCCCTGCTCCTTGGTCATCACCTGCAGAGATATACCCTCGTCTGGCTGCAGGCGAATGATCAGGCGATTGCTGATCAACGAGCGCTGTTCGGGCGCAAAGATATAAAAAGGCGGCTCCTTGAAGTGGATGACGATCTGCGAAAGCTTCTGCGCCATTCGCTTGCCGGTACGCAGGTAGAACGGCACGCCGGACCATCGCCAGTTGCAGATGTCTGCTCGCAACGCGACGAAGGTTTCCGTGCTGCTCTGGGCATTGGAATTCTCCTCGTCCAGATAACCCGGCACCCTCTCGCCGCCAACGTTACCGGCCGCATACTGTCCGCGCACCACTCGCTGATGAATCGCTTCGGCGGTGATGGGCGCGAGCGCCTTGAGCACCTTCACTTTCTCGTCACGGATGCTGTCAGCGGTGAGATTGCTCGGCGGGTCCATGGCAATCAGGCAGAGCAGCTGTAGCAAGTGGTTCTGCACCATGTCGCGCAGCTGACCGGCCTGATCGAAGTATCCCCAGCGGCCCTCAATGCCAACAGTTTCGGCGACCGTGATCTCCACATGGGAAATATGGTGTTGGTCCCACTGCGTTTCGAACAGACTGTTGGCAAATCGCAATGCGATCAGGTTCTGTACGGTTTCCTTGCCAAGATAATGGTCGATTCGATAGATACGGCTTTCGGGAAAGTGCTCGGCCACCGCGTCGTTGACGGTGCGCGAGGACTCGAGGTCATGCCCGATGGGCTTTTCCAGCACGACCCGCGTCTGCTCGGCAAGTCCGGCCGAGGCAAGGAAGCGGCAGATATCGCCATAAACGGCAGCCGGCGTTGCGAAATAGGCAATGAGCGGCTGGCCGGCCGGTACGCTCTCAGCCAGCACCCTGTAGCCCTCGCCCTGGCGAAAGTCCATACCCAGGTAGCGCAAGCGCTGCCCGAAGCGTTCGAATGCTCGCTCATCGACTTCATTGGCTGGAATGCGCGCCCGCAGCGCCTGCTCTATACGCGACTTGTGCGCCGACGGGTCGGCGCTCTCGCGCGATAGCGCCACAATTTGCGTATCGGCGTGCAACAGACCGGCGCGATCCAACTGATACAGCGCCGGAAACAACTTGCGCAGCGCCAGATCTCCCAGGGCGCCGAACAAAGCGAATGTGATGGGCTCGACGGTGATGCCAGGCATGATCCGCTCGCTTGAATGCAGGTGTCCGGTGAGCGCGGATTGCGCACTGCGTCGACCCGGCGGGCGCGCATGATGAACGCAGACCGCACCAGAATCAGACGCCTTACTGAGCAGACCACTTACACAAGCAAATGCTCAGCGCGAGACGTGTTTTCACCGCCTTGTCGGACGTACTGCTCTGCGGGCTCCGCTCCTACGGACGATCAGCTGCGATTCAATCGTGCTCGAAACAGCGCCTGATGCTCGCGGCATTGCTGGGCTGCCAGCAGAAACACGCCATGCCCGCCACGAGCGAATTCCAGCCACGTGAAATCCACTTCGGGATACAGCGCCTGGACATGAACCTGGCTGTTGCCGACCTCCACGATAAGCACGCCGTCATCGGTCAGGTGGTCGGCGGCCTCAGCGAGCATACGGCGCACCAGATCCAAACCATCCTCCCCACAAGCCAAGCCGAGCGCAGGTTCATGCTGGAACTCAGCTGGCATGTCGGCGAAGTCTTCGGCATCGACATAGGGAGGATTCGAGACAATCAGATCGAAGCGCTGCTTGGGCAGACCGTCGAACCCGTCGCTCTGAACGGTATAAACCCTATCTTCGAGACCATGCTGCTCAATGTTGCGGTTCGCCACTTCCAGCGCATCAAACGACAGATCGGCCAGAACCACCTCTGCCTCGAGAAATTCATAGGCGCAGGCGATGCCGATGCACCCCGATCCTGTACACAGGTCGAGTACCCGCGCAGGCGTCTTGGCCAACCATGGCTCGAAGCGATGCTCGATGAGCTCGCCAATGGGGGATCGTGGAATCAGCACGCGCTCATCCACGAAGAACGGCAGTCCGCAAAACCAGGCCTGTTGCAACAGGTAGGCAGTCGGCACGCGCTCATCGATCCGCCGACGCAGCAAGTTCTGAAGGTGGTCGCACTCATCCGCTTCCAGGCGACAGTCCAGATAGCTGTCAGACATCTCCCACGGCAGATGAAGTGCACCCAGAACCAGCTGACGCGCATCGTCCCAGGCATTGTCAGTGCCGTGGCCGAAGAACAGTTGCTCCGCCTGGAATCGACTGACAGCCCAGCGGATGTAGTCGCGTAGGGTGCGCAAGCGGGAAAGCGAAGCGGTCAAGAGCGAATCTCCTGTAAAAGGACGCGAGTTTAACAGGCAACCGGAAATGCCAACCACGTGCGCGATCGCCTGCGTAGTGCCGATACCCAAACCTGCACATTTGTAAATGCGCGATTCGTTTCATGCGCACACGGCCGGTGCGCATTACTCTGCCTGCCCACGTGAAGATGTACCGCGCCTCGGCAATCGACGCGCATGTATCGTCTCGTTCGGCGCGAGGCCAGCGAAACACGGCGCAGGCGGTTCACAACCGGCCATTCTGGCGCCACAATCACCCCCCTCACAGTACAAGGAGTCGACAATGACCACGCCACAGACCATGCTCCAGCTCAGTGGCCGCAGCTATAATCCGGCGGCGCTGACAAACGCCACCGTGCTGGTCATCGACGTACAGGAGGAGTACCGCAGCGGCGTGCTCGCCCTGCCAGCCCTGAACCGGGCATTGCCGGAGATTACTCGCCTGCTGGCGGCCGCAAGGGAGGCCGGCGCACCGATCGTCCATGTACATCACCTGGGCATTAGCGGCGGCCTGTTCGATCCGCAGGGCTTTCGTGGGCAGATCATGCCCGAAGCCGCGCCCCGGCCCGGCGAATCCATCGTGGCAAAACGACTGCCCAATGCGTTCTCCGGCACCGAGCTGCACGAACTGCTGCAGAAGCTCGGGCGGCTCGATCTGATCGTGTGTGGATTCATGACTCACTCAAGCGTGAGTACCACTGTACGGGCGGCAAAGGACTATGGCTATCGCTGCACCTTGGTTGACAGTGCCTGCGCCACGCGTGATCTACCGATGGGCGATGGCAGCATCGATGCCGACCAGGTCCACCGCATCGAAATGACGATCCTTGCGGACAATTTCGCCGTTTGCGTTCCGAATGTCGACGCGCTGAAGCGCTGACTTGCATCGCTCGGTTCGGAGGCTCCATGCAAGACGACGACTTCTCTCTTTTCCAATCGGCGGTCCGCGGAGTCAGGCCGATCAAGCACGACCGTGCTGAAACAGGTAAAGCGCGCAGCAACCGCGAGCAAATTGCGACTCGTCGCAGCAATGCCACGACCAACAATGAAACGAATCGAGTCGACGGCCTTTCCGACCAGTTCGTCATAGACGTTGGCGCAGAGGATGAGCTGTACTGGGCTCGAGATGGCGTTCAGGACAGCCAGTTGCGCAAACTGAAGGCGGGCCAGATCCCGTTCGAAGGCAGCCTGGACCTGCATGGCATGAGCGTGGAGAAAGCCCGCGAACAGCTCTGGGATTTCATAGCCGAAGCCACGAAGCTCGAGGTTCGTTGCGTGCGCGTGACGCATGGTAAGGCGGCCAGACTCGACGGCAAACGTCCCCTGCTCAAGAGTCACGTCAACACCTGGCTTCGGCAGCACCCACAAGTGCTGGGCTTCACGTCCTGCCTGCCGCGCCACGGTGGGACTGGAGCACTTTACGTGATGCTCAAGCGCACCATGCTCGAAGGCCGCGACGAATAAAGCGTGCAGATCAGTCACCTGACTACGCGGCACACTTGCCAGCGGGGCGGGCGCACCCTACCCTTCGCCTTCGCTATGTACCCGACAGGTAGCTCAATGTCCCTGGAACAACACTACACCGCGATCCTTGGCCAGCTTGGCGAGGACGTTAACCGCGAAGGCCTGCTCGACACGCCCAAGCGCGCCGCCAAAGCCATGCAGTACCTGTGCAAGGGCTACCAGCAGACGCTGGAGGAAGTGACCAACGGCGCACTGTTCAGCTCCGATAACAGCGAAATGGTGCTGGTCAAGAACATCGAGCTGTATTCACTTTGCGAACATCACATGCTGCCGTTCATCGGTAAGGCGCATGTCGCGTATCTGCCCAATGGCAAAGTGCTCGGCCTGTCGAAGGTCGCGCGGATTGTCGAGATGTACGCGCGCAGGCTGCAGATTCAGGAAAACCTGACCCGCGAGATCGCCGAAGCGATGCAGCAGGTCACCGGAGCCTCCGGCGTTGCCGTGGTCATCGAGGCCCAGCACATGTGCATGATGATGCGCGGCGTCGAGAAGCAGAACTCGTCCATGGTCACCTCGGTGATGCTGGGCCAATTCCGCGACAATGCCGCTACTCGCAGCGAGTTTCTCGGGCTGGTGAAGTGACGCGATAAAGAGACAGGGCCTTCACGGCCCTGCTCTGTCTTCAGTCAATCGTACATGCCGACATGCCGTGGATGGCTCGCAACGCGCTGCAGCCACTGGCGAATCGCAGGATATCCGCCCAGATCAAAGCCGCCTTCTTCCGCGACATGGGTGTACGCGTAGAGCGCAACGTCGGCGATCGAATAGTGGTCTCCCACCAGATAAGGCGTGCGCAGCAGCTGCTGCTCCATCACGTTGAGTGCATGATAGCCGTCGAGTTGCTTGGCCTCGTATTCCTCGCGTCGCTCCTCCGGCATACCCAGATAGACCTTGATGTACCGCGCCACGGCGATGAACGGCTCGTGGCTGTACTGCTCGAAAAACTGCCACTGCAGCACCTGGGTGCGCAGGCGCGGATCGGTCGGCAGGAACTCGCTGCCCTCGGCCAGGTAATTCAGGATAGCGTTGGATTCCCATAGACAGGAGCCGTCCTCAAGCTCCAGCACTGGGATCTTGCCGTTCGGATTCTTCTTGAGGAAATCCTCCGAGCGCGTCTCGCCTCGAAGGATGTTAATCGGAACCCACTCGTACGGCTGGCTCAGCAGGTGCAGCATCAGCTTGATCTTGTAGCAATTACCTGACCGGTAATCGCCATAGACTTTCAACATGGTCTCCCCTCCCGATCGACCCGCGGCGCGGGTCAGCAATTACTCCTCAAGCAGCTTCCAGCGCACCGGCGTCGCGAATGACCTGCGCCAACCTGCGCAGCCCCTCGCCCATGCGCTCGGCCGCGACATGGCTGAAGTTCAGCCGGAGGTAACCGGGATTCGCATCCGGGTCGACGAAGAAGGGCTCGCCGGGCATGAACACGACGTCTTCGGCCAGCGCCTGATTGAGCAGCGTCCGCGTGTCCAGCGGCTGCTTGAGGGTCAACCAGAAGAACAGCCCGCCCTGCGGCAGCTCCCAGGTCGCCAGATCACGGAAGTGCTCGTCCAACGCAGCCTGCATGGCATCGCGGCGGACTCGGTAGAACTCGCGCAACCGTTCGAGATGCGCCAGGTAACGGTCGCTGCCCAGCCATTGCAGGGCCTGCCATTGCCCGACCCGATTGCTATGCAGGTCGGCCGACTGCTTCAGGCGCAGCAGATAAGGAAACAGGTCCGCAGATGCGATCAGGTAACCAACCCGCAGGCCGGGCAGCAGTGTCTTGGAAACCGTGCCTGTATATATCCAGCTGGCCCGCTTGAGGCGCGACACGATGGGCCTGGCGCCACCCTGATCGAACACCAGCTCACGGTACGGCTCGTCCTCCAGCAAGGTCACTCCGAACTCGTCCAGCAAACCGGCAACCGCCTCACGTTTGGCTTCGCTGTAACGCACCGCAGAAGGATTCTGGAAAGTCGGAATCAGGTAAGCGAAAGCTGGCGCGTGCTGCTCCAGGGTGTCACGCAATGCCGCGAGGTCCGGTCCATCAGCCTGTTGTGGAACGGCCAGGCACTGAGCGCCGAACAGCTGGAACGATTGCAGCGCGGCAAGGTATGTCGGCGCCTCGACCAGAACCTCGGTGCCTGCGTCGATGAACAGTTTCGAGGCGAGATCCAGCGTCTGCTGCGACCCGCTGACGATCAGCACCTGGCTGGCCTCACAAGGCACGCCCAAGGCCCGGGCCTGGGCGGCGATCGCTTCGCGAAGTGCAGGCTCGCCTTCGCTCATCCCGTACTGCCCCATGCTTGCAGGTAGTTCGGTCCAATCCACTGCAGGCAACATCACCTCAGCCGGCAACCCACCGGCAAAGGACATCACTTCAGGACGCTGGGCTGCAGCGAGAATTTCACGAATCAGGGAGCTTTTCAGGCGAGTAATGCGTTCGGAGAAGGCCATTTCCATACCAGGTGCGAGGCGTTGCAAAATAAGTCAAACTTCTTGACCGAAATTACGCCTCTCATAATAAATACGTCAATATGCCTGACCTAAAAAAAAGCGCCGTGCAGCGCCAGATAATGGAAAGCTTCTTTCTCGGCTATCAAGCTTTCACGGCAAAGCCTGACGAGATGCTGGCCCGTCGCGGCCTGTCCCGCGTGCACCACCGCATCCTGTTCTTTATCGCCAGCTATCCCGACCTGAGCGTCAAGGAACTGCTGAGCTACCTGGGCGTTACCAAGCAGGCGCTGAACACACCGTTGCGCCAGCTGATCGAAATGCATCTAGTGGAAAGCCTCACGGCGGAGGACGACAAGCGAAAACGCATGCTGCGCTTCACCGCCGAGGGAGCGAAGCTCGAGCAAGCACTGCGCCGGGAACAGGTCAGACTGCTGCAACGCGCCTTCGATGATGCTGGGGAACAAGCGGTGGACGGCTGGCTCGCGGTCAACCAGGCGCTCGCTGTGGAAAACGCCAGGGGCTGACAGCCCTCGCAGTGCCGGAGGCTTCACTACGCCAGAACCGCGGGCACAAAAAAGGGCGACCGAAGTCGCCCTTTTTCATGAAGTACCCGAACTTAGTTCTGGTTTTCCATCTGAGCACGGATCAGATCACCAATGGTGGTCGGGCCGGTGCTTTCAACTTCCTGCTTGGTGCGCAGCTCTTTCATCGCGTCCTTCTCGTCTTCGACGTCTTTGGACTTGATGGACAGGCTGATCACGCGGGACTTGCGGTCGATGCTGATGATCTTGGCTTCGACTTCGTCGCCTTCCTTCAGCACGTTGCGCGCATCTTCAACACGGTCACGGCTGATTTCGGACGCCTTCAGGGTCGCTTCGATATCGTTGCCCAGATCGATGATGGCGCCTTTGGCGTCAACTTCTTTCACGGTACCGCGAACGATGCTGCCCTTGTCATTGACGGCGGCGTAGTTGGAGAACGGATCGTCTTCCAGCTGCTTGATGCCCAGGGAGATACGCTCACGCTCCGGATCGACCGACAGGATGACGGTGTCCAGCTCATCGCCCTTCTTGAAGCGGCGAACGGCTTCTTCACCCGGCTCGTTCCAGGAGATGTCGGACAGGTGAACCAGACCGTCGATGCCGCCATCCAGACCGATGAAGATACCGAAATCGGTAATCGACTTGATGGTGCCGGAGATACGGTCGCCCTTGTTGAACTGGCTGGAGAAATCTTCCCACGGGTTGGATTTGCACTGCTTGATGCCCAGGGAGATACGACGACGCTCTTCGTCGATGTCCAGAACCATGACTTCCACTTCGTCGCCGACCTGAACGACCTTCGATGGGTGGATGTTCTTGTTGGTCCAGTCCATTTCGGAAACGTGCACCAGACCTTCGACACCTTCTTCCAGCTCGGCGAAGCAGCCGTAGTCGGTGAGGTTGGTGACGCGAGCCTGAACGCGGGTGCCTTCCGGGTAACGAGCCTTGATGGCAACCCATGGGTCTTCGCCCAGTTGCTTCAGGCCCAGCGATACGCGGTTGCGCTCGCGGTCGAACTTCAGCACCTTGACATCGATCTCGTCGCCAACGTTGACGATCTCGGACGGATGCTTGATGCGCTTCCAGGCCATGTCGGTGATGTGCAGCAGACCATCGACGCCGCCCAGGTCAACGAACGCACCGTAGTCGGTGAGGTTCTTGACGATACCCTTGACCTGCTGGCCTTCCTGCAGGGATTCCAGCAGAGCTTCGCGCTCGGCGCTGTTCTCGGCTTCCAGCACGCTGCGACGGGAAACGACAACGTTGTTGCGCTTCTGATCGAGCTTGATGACCTTGAACTCGAGCTCTTTGCCTTCCAGGTGAGTGGTGTCGCGCACAGGGCGGACATCGACCAGCGAACCCGGCAGGAACGCGCGGATGCCGTTGACGTCGACGGTGAAGCCACCTTTGACCTTGCCGTTGATGACGCCCTTGACCACTTCTTCTGCAGCGAAAGCCGCTTCCAGAACAATCCAGGATTCCGCGCGCTTGGCCTTTTCACGGGACAGCTTGGTTTCGCCAAAGCCATCTTCAACCGCGTCCAGAGCAACGTGGACCTCGTCACCCACCTTGATGGTCAGCTCGCCCTGCTCGTTGTAGAACTGCTCGACCGGGATGACGCCCTCGGACTTGAGGCCGGCATGCACGGTGACCCAGTCACCGTCGATGTCGACCACGATGCCGGTGATGATGGCGCCCGGCTGCATGTCGAGGGATTTAAGGCTTTCTTCAAAAAGTTCTGCGAAGCTTTCGCTCATGTTGATTCCTGCTGTTTTCGGGCGAGGATCCGCCCAATCTCCACATTCCAGACAATGTGGGTTCATTCATATAAAAAAAGGCCTGCGGGACTGGATCTGGTCTCCCACATGCCTCCTTGTTAACGGCTCGAGGTGCGCAACCTACTGGCTGCGCTGACTTCGAAGTCCGTTTGGCCGCCTTTCGGCGTTCCGATCATCCAGCCAAGTCGCGATCGGCGACTTCGCTCAGAATCCTTTGCAGCACTTCTTCGATAGAGAGTGTAGTGGAATCCAACTGAATGGCATCGTCTGCCGGCTTCAGTGGCGCTACCGCTCGCTGGGTATCGCGCTCGTCGCGCTCCCGGATCTCCTCAAGAAGACTCGCGAGATTAACATCATCACCGCGCGCCTTCAACTGCAAGTAGCGTCTGCGGGCACGCTCTTCAGCGCTGGCGGTAAGGAATATCTTCAGTGGCGCATCGGGGAACACGACGGTTCCCATGTCGCGTCCGTCAGCGACCAGGCCGGGTGCCTCGCGAAAGGCTTTCTGTCGCTGCAACAGCGCAGTCCGAACCACCGGCAATGCCGCGACCTGCGAAGCGCCTGCACCGACGCTCTCGTTGCGAATGGCCTCGGTGACTTCCTCGCCTTCGAGGATGATGATCATACCGTGCCCATCGCGGGCAGCGCCGAACTGCACATCCAGATGCTCGGCAAGCACCTTCAGGGATTCCTCGTTGGTCAAGTCGACACCATGATTGCGCGCAGCGAAGGCCAGCAAACGGTACAGGGCGCCGGAATCGAGGAAATTCCAGCCGAGCTTGCCGGCGAGCAACGCGGCGACGGTTCCCTTGCCCGAGCCGCTGGGCCCGTCGATGGTGATGACTGGTACCGGCTTGATCATGAGGCGCCCTCCGCCTGAACCTGCATCCCGGCCCGCTGAGCCAGATCCAGGAAATTGGGGAACGAGGTCGCCACGTTCGCGCAATCGTGGATGCGGATCGGACCGCTGGCGCGCAGCGCAGCGACGCTGAACGACATGGCGATACGATGATCACCGTGCGCCCAGACTTCACCGGAACCGATCATGCCACCCTCGATGACGATGCCATCGGGTGTCGGTTCCGCCTTGATACCCAGCGTCTGCAGGCCGTCAGCCATAACCTGGATACGATCCGACTCCTTGACGCGCAGCTCCTCGGCACCGCGTAGGGTCGTACGTCCCTGGGCACATGCCGCGGCAACGAAGAGCACGGGGAACTCGTCGATAGCCAGCGGCACCAGATCCTCGGGAATGTCGATGCCCTTGAGCTGCGCACCACGAACGCGAATATCAGCGACTGGCTCGCCGCCCACCTCGCGAAGATTTTCCAGGACGATATCGCCACCCATCAGCTTGAGGATGTCGATCACGCCGGTGCGAGTCGGGTTGATCCCCACGTGCTCGAGTACGATCTCGGAGCCCGGTGCAATGCTGGCCGCGACCATGAAGAAGGCTGCCGAGGAAATATCCGCCGGCACCTCGATATGGGTGCCATGCAGCTTGTGCCCGGGCTCGACGATCGCGGTGCGCCCCTCGACTGTCACCGGATAGCCGAAACCACGCAGCATGCGTTCGGTGTGGTCACGCGTCGGTGCGGGCTCGGTCACGGAGGTCCGGTCGGCCGCGTACAGGCCGGCCAGCAGCAGGCAGGATTTGACCTGTGCGCTGGCCATCGGCATGTCGTAGTGCATACCGGACAGACGCTGGCCGCCACGAATGGTCAGCGGCGGACGACCTTCGGCAGCCGTCTCGATGACCGCGCCCATCTCGCGCAGCGGCTTGGCGACGCGATTCATCGGGCGCTTGGACAGCGAGGCATCGCCGGTAAGGGTGGTATCGAACGGCTGCCCCGCGAGCAAGCCGGACAACAGGCGCATGGAGGTGCCGGAGTTACCCAGATAGATCGGGCCAGGCGGCGGCTTCAGACCATGCAGGCCAACGCCATGGACGGTCACCCGTCCCTGCTGCGGGCCTTCGATGACCACACCCATGTCACGGAACGCCTGAATCGTGGCGAGGGCGTCTTCACCTTCGAGAAAACCCTCGACTTCGGTGGTCCCTTCCGCCAGGGAACCCAGCATGATCGAACGATGCGAAATGGATTTGTCGCCTGGGACACGCAGATGGCCGGTCAGGCTGCCGCCAGGGTTGGCGAGGAAAACGAGGTCATTGGAATGCATAACGTCCACATAGGCTCGGCGAGCCAGTATTTTGCTGAAATGTTCCCGGGCAGCCCGGGCGCGCGTGAACACGCCCAACAACCTGTGCCCGTCTCCTTCATCAACCGCGGCGCGCAGGGCGTCGAGGTCGGCACGAAAATCATCCAGGGTATGCAGCACCGCCTCGCGATTGGCGAGGAAGATGTCGTGCCACATTACCGGGTCGCTACCGGCAATACGGGTGAAATCACGAAACCCACCCGCCGCGTAGCGGAAGATCTCGAGATTCTCATGGCGCTTGGCGAGCGAATCAACCAGACCGAAGGCCAACAGGTGCGGCAGGTGACTAGTGGCGGCCAGCACCTCGTCGTGGTGCGCCACGTCCATGTGCTCGACATCGGCACCGAGCGCCGCCCAAAGCCGGGTCACCAGCGCAAGCGCCTGCGGATCGGTGTTCTTCAGCGGAGTCAGTATGACCTTGTGGCGGCGGAACAGCGTGCTCTTGGCCGCCGTGACACCACTGAGCTCCGATCCGGCGATGGGATGGCCGGGAACGAAACGCGACGGCATCTCGCCGAACACGTTACGCGCGCAGCGCACCACATTGCCCTTGGCGCTGCCGACATCGGTGATCACGGCGGAGCCCAGGTCGAGCTTCGCCAGCTCGCCGAGCAGTCGTTCCAGGGCGAGGATGGGTGTGGCGAGCTGAATAACGTCGGCGTCACGGCAGGCTTCGGCCAGCGTGTCGGCACAGCGATCCACCACGCCCAGCTCGACCGCCAGTTCACGCGAGCGGGCATCCAGATCGAAGCCGACCACCTCGCGGCAAAGGCCGGACTCACGCAGCCCCTTGGCAAACGAACCGCCAATCAACCCGAGCCCGATCACCACCAGACGATCGATGACAGGTGTCGCACTTTTTTCCACGGGGGCTGGGCTCACTGTTGCAGCACCTGCGCCAGCACGTCCAGAAAGCGCGCGTTCTCACGCTCGGTACCGATGGAAACCCGCAGGAATGTCGGCATTCCGTACCCGGCGACGGGACGCACGATCACGCCCTCGCGCAAGAGTGCCTGATTGATCGGCGCAGCATCGCGGGCGAAATCCACCGCGATGAAATTGCCCCGCGAGGGAATCCACTCCAACCCCAACTGGCGGAAGCCGCGCTCCAGCTGAGCCATCCCGGCGTCGTTCGCCTTGCGGCTGGCGGCCAGATAATCGACGTCGTCCAGCGCCGCGCAGGCGGCGGCCAGCGCCAGACTGTTCACGTTGAAGGGCTGGCGAACACGGTTCAACACGTCGGCGATCACCGGCGAGCTGATGGCGTAGCCGACGCGCAGGGCCGCCAGGCCATAGGCCTTGGAGAAGGTGCGCGAAACCAGCAGATTGGGATAATCGGCGAGGTAGGCCAGCCCATCAGGCAGCTCCTGACCTTCGGCGTACTCGATATAGGCCTCGTCCAGCACCACCAGCACATGGGCTGGCACGCGCGTGAGGAAAGCACCCAACGCAGCGGCATCGAACCAGGTCCCGGTGGGGTTGTTGGGATTGGCGACAAAGACGACCCGGGTGTTCTCGTCGATCGCAGCGGCCATCGCGTCGAGATCGTGCCCCCAGTTCTTCGCCGCGACAGCGCGCCCCTCGGCGCCGACAGCCTGGGTCGCGATCGGATAGACGGCGAAGGCATGTTCGCTGAAGACGGCGTTGAGCCCCGGCGCCAGATAGGCGCGGGCGACCAGCTCGAGGATGTCGTTGGAACCATTGCCTAGCGTGACCTGGTGAACACCCACCGAATAACGCTGGGCAAGGCGCTGCTTGAGCGCGAAGCCGTTACCGTCGGGGTAGTGGGTCAGCTCGGAAAGCTCGGCCTGGATCGCTGCCAGCGCCTTCGGGCTGGGCCCCAGAGGGTTCTCATTGCTGGCCAGCTTGACGATCCCGGCGGGATCCAGATTCAACTCGCGCGCCAGCTCATCGACCGGCTTGCCTGGTACGTAAGGCGACAGCTTCTGCACGCCCGGCTGCGCCAGGGCAAGGAAATCACAACTCATTGGTTAGGCCTCAGGCTGCAGGCTCAGGCGGCAGGCACAAGCCTGTCGCCTGCCGCCTGCTCCTGAAGCCCGGAGCCGCAATTAAAGTACTGCCTTGGGGTAGGAACCCAGCACCTTCAGCGCCACGGCTTCCTGGCCAATCTTCTCCAGCACGTCCTTGATCAGCGGATCCTGGTGGTGGCCGAGGAAGTCGATGAAGAATACATAGGTCCACTTGCCGCTGCGCGACGGCCGCGTCTCGATCCGGGTAAGGTCGATGCCATTGGTGTGGAACGGCACCAGCAGCTCGTGCAGCGCACCCGGCTTGTTGCGCATCGAGACAATGATCGACGTCTTGTCGTCGCCGGTCGGCGGCACTTCCTGGTTACCGATGATGAGGAAGCGAGTGGAGTTGTCCGGGCGGTCTTCGATCTTCTCCGCCAGCTTGGTCAGGCCGTACAGCTGGGCCGCCATGTCGCCGGCAATGGCGGCCGAGTTCCACTCGCTCTTGACCCGCTTGGCCGCATCCGCATTGCTGGAAACCGCCACCCGCTCGACGTTCGGATAATGCGCATCGAGCCACTTGCGACACTGCGCCAGCGATTGAGCATGGGAATAGATGCGCGTGATGCGATCGGTCTTGGTGGTTTCGCCCACCAGCAGATGATGGTGGATGCGCAGCTCCACCTCGCCACAGATAACGATGTCGTGCTCGAGAAAGCTGTCGAGTGTGTGGTTGACCGCGCCTTCGGTGGAGTTCTCCACCGGCACCACGCCGAAGTTCACCGCACCGGCGACCACTTCGCGGAACACCTCATCGATCGCCGCCATCGGCGTGCTGATCACCGCATGACCGAAATGCTTGAGCGCGGCGGCCTGAGAGAACGTCCCTTCCGGCCCCAGATAGGCCACGCGCAGCGGCTGCTCGAGCGCCAGGCAGGAGGACATGATCTCGCGGAACAGGCGGGCCATCTCTTCATTGTCGAGCGGCCCACGATTGAGTTCCATGATGTGCTTGAGCACCCAGGCTTCGCGTTCCGGGCGGTAGAACACCGCCGACTCGCCCTCGGCCAGCGCAGCGGTCTTGACCCGGGCCACTTCCTGGGCGCAGCGGGCGCGCTCGCTGATCAGCTCGAGAATACGCTCGTCGAGACTGTCGATTCGAACCCGCAGCGCCTTCAGCTGATCGGCGTCGCTCATCAGCCGTGCTCCTTCTCGAACTCGGCCATGTAGGCCACCAGCGCCTCGACCGCATCCAGGCCGACAGCGTTGTAGATCGAGGCGCGCATGCCGCCCACGGAGCGATGACCTTTCAGGTTCAGCAGGCCACGCGCGTCGGCACCAGCCAGGAAGGCCTTGTCCAGGCGCTCATCGGCCAGGCGGAACGGCACGTTCATCCACGAGCGCGCGTTGACGGCGATCGGGTTGGTGTAGAAATCGCTGGCATCGATGGCGCCGTAGAGCATGTCCTTCTTCGCGCGATTGCGCTTTTCCATCGCCTCGACGCCGCCCTGCTCCTTCAGCCACTCGAAAACCAGCCCCGAGAGATACCAGGAGAAGGTCGCCGGGGTGTTGTACATCGAGCCATTGTCGGCGGCGATCTTGTAATCGAGCATGGTCGGGCAGACGGAACGTGCGTGGCCGAGCAGGTCCTCACGGACGATGACCACCACCAGCCCGGACGGGCCGATGTTCTTCTGCGCCCCGGCATAGATCAGGCCGAACTTCGATACGTCGATCGGCCGCGAAAGGATGTCCGACGACATGTCGACGACCAGCGGGGTATCGCCCAGCTCCGGCACCCAATCGAACTGCAGGCCGCCAATGGTCTCATTGCTGGCGTAGTGCAGATAGGCTGCGCCATCGCTCAGCTGCCAGTCGTTCTGCCCGGGAATCGCGAAGTAGTCGTAAGGCTTGGCACTCGCAGCGACGTTGACGTTACCGAAGCGACGCGCTTCCTCGATCGCCTTGCGCGACCAGATGCCGGTATCGACATAGTCGGCCACGCCACCCTCGGGCAGCAGGTTCAGCGGAATCTCGGCGAACTGCTGGCTGGCGCCGCCCTGTAGGAACAGCACCTTGTAGTTCGACGGTATCGCCAGCAGATCGCGCAGATCCTGCTCCGCCTTTTCGGCGATGGCAGTGTAATCGTCGCTGCGATGGCTCATTTCCATGACCGACAGGCCCTTGCCATGCCAGTCCAGAAGCTCCGCCTGGGCGCGCTGAAGGACGGCTTCGGGAAGCGCAGCCGGACCGGCACAGAAGTTAAAGGCGCGTTTGCTCACTGCTGTTCTCTCGCTCTTGCTCGATATTGAATCCCGGGCTCGACGGCCGGTTTCTTTACCGACCGCCTCGCTACCGTCTGCCCGGTGTGCTGCTTTCTAACGGATGGCGTTATCGCCAATCAGTCTTCGTCGTCGGTCGGCACCACGTCCGGCGACACGTCGCCGCCACCGCCAAGCAACTCGTCTTCACTCGGCTCGGTACTGACGACCGGCATCTCCTTCTCCAGGGCATCGTCATCCAGCAGCGCCTCGATGTCTTCCAGCACCTCTTCCTCGGACGGCTCCTGCACCCGCTCCAGACCGACCAGGTGTTCGCCTTTGCTCAGCTTGATCAGCGTGACGCCCTGGGTGTTGCGGCCCAGCGAGGAAACTTCGTCGACACGGGTCCGCACGAGCGTGCCCTGATCGGAGATCAGCATGATCTCTTCACCCTCGAGCACCTGCACAGCACCGACCAGCGGACCGTTACGCTCGTTGGTCACCATGGCGATGACGCCCTGGCCACCACGACCGCGGCGCGGGAACTCTTCCATCGCCGTGCGCTTGCCATAACCGCGCACCGAGGCGGTGAGGATCTGCGCGCCGGGCTCCGGAATCAGCATCGAGATGATCCGCTGCCCTTCCGGCAGACGCATGCCACGCACACCGCGGGCATTGCGGCCCATGATGCGAACCTTGCTTTCCTTGAAGCGGATGACCTTGCCTCCATCGGAGAACATCATCACTTCCTGGGCGCCATCGGTCACGGCGGCGGCGATCAGGGTGTCACCCTCCTCCAGCTTCAGTGCGATGAGACCGGAAGTACGAGGCCGACTGAACTGCACCAGCGGTGTCTTCTTGACCGTCCCCTTGGCCGTCGCCATGAAGATGTAGGCACCGGTGGGCTCGTCCTTCTCATCGCTGTCGTCGTCGCCCTCGACATCGTCGACGTCGTCATGCTCGATCACCAGACCTTCGGCGTCGTCCAGCTCCTCGTCACCCTCGGCAGCCTGCTTGCGCAGGGCCTCGAGATCGACCTGCAGCATGGCGGTGATGCGCTCGCCCTCGTCCAGCGGCAACAGGTTCACCAGCGGACGCCCACGCGAAGTGCGCGAGGCCTCGGGAATCTCATAGGTCTTCAGCCAATACACCTTGCCCTTGCTGGAGAACAGCAACAGCGTGGTATGGCTGTTGGCGACCAGCAGATGCTCGACGTAGTCCTCTTCCTTCACCCCGGTCGCGGCCTTGCCACGGCCGCCGCGGCGCTGCGCCTGATAGGCGGCCAGCGGCTGGGATTTGGCATAACCACCATGGGAAATGGTGACGACGCGCTCTTCTTCGGTGATCAGGTCGGCCAGAGTCAGGTCCAGACGGGACTCGAGGATCTCGGTGCGCCGCGCATCGCCGAAGTCGCGCTTCACGCCCTCCAGCTCCTCGCGGATGACTTCCATCAGCCGCACCGGATTGGTCAGGATGCGGATCAGCTCACCGATCTGGGTGAGGATTTCCTGGTACTCGGCGAGCAGCTTCTCGTGCTCGAGACCGGTCAGGCGGTGCAGACGCAGGTCGAGGATCGCCTGGGCCTGCTCCGGCGAGAGGAAATACTTGCCGTCGCGCAGACCGTATTGCGGGTCCAGATTCTCCGGACGGCAGGCGTCTGCCCCGGCGCGCTCGACCATCGCCTCGACCGCGCTCGACTCCCAGGCAGTGGAGATCAGCGCATCCTTGGCTTCGGCCGGCGTCGGCGAAGCCTTGATCAGGGCGATCACCGGATCGATGTTGGACAGCGCGACCGCCTGACCTTCGAGGATGTGCCCGCGCTCGCGCGCCTTGCGCAATTCGTACACGGTACGCCGGGTGACGACTTCGCGGCGGTGCCGGACGAAGGCTTCCAGCAGTTCCTTGAGGTTCAGTGTGCGCGGCTGGCCATCGACCAGCGCCACCACGTTGATGCCGAATACGCTCTGCAGCTGGGTCTGGGCATAGAGGTTGTTGAGGATCACCTCCGGCACTTCGCCACGACGCAGCTCGATGACCACACGCATGCCGTCCTTGTCGGACTCGTCACGCAGCTCGGTGATGCCTTCGATCTTCTTCTCTTTCACCAGCTCGGCGATCTTCTCGATCAGCCGCGCCTTGTTCAGCTGATACGGCAGCTCGGTGATGACGATCTGCTGACGTCCGCCGACCTTGTCGATGTCCTCGATATCGGCGCGCGCACGGATATAGATGCGGCCGCGACCGGTGCGATAGGCCTCGATGATGCCGGCGCGACCGTTGATGATGCCCGCGGTGGGGAAATCGGGGCCGGGAATGAACTGCATCAGCTCATCGATGGTGATATCGGCGTTGTCGATCAGCGCCAAGCAGCCATCGATGACTTCGCCCAGGTTGTGCGGCGGGATGTTGGTCGCCATACCGACCGCGATACCGCTGGAACCGTTGACCAGCAGGTTGGGGATCTTGGTCGGCATGACTGCCGGAATCTGCTCGGTGCCATCATAGTTGGGCACCCAGTCGACGGTTTCCTTGTCCAGGTCGGCCAGCAGCTCGTGCGCCAGCTTGGCCATGCGCACTTCGGTGTAACGCATTGCCGCGGCACTGTCGCCATCGACCGAACCGAAGTTGCCTTGACCGTCGACCAGCATGTAGCGCAGCGAGAACGGCTGCGCCATGCGCACGATGGTGTCGTACACCGCGGAGTCGCCGTGCGGGTGGTACTTACCGATCACGTCACCGACCACACGGGCGGATTTCTTGTACGGCTTGTTCCAGTCGTTGCCCAGCTCGCTCATGGCGTAGAGCACGCGACGGTGCACCGGTTTCAGGCCATCGCGCGCGTCCGGCAGCGCACGGCCGATGATCACGCTCATGGCGTAATCAAGGTAGGACTGCTTGAGCTCGTCTTCGATATTGACCGGGAGGATTTCTTTGGCCAGTTCGCCCATGGAAGCCTGGTTCCTTATAGTCAGCAGGGTCCTGCGATAAGCGCGGGATGGTAACACAGACGGAGGCTATAAGCTGAGCCTTGCGCACGGCTGCGGCTTGTCTGCATGGCCCGCTCGCGCGCCGATCGATTCAGGTTCAATGCAAGCGTTTGCGGCTCATCAAATCGGCCATCTTCGCCGCGGTCGGGCGCTCGACCACCCCTTTCTCGGTGACGATGACATCAATGAGATCAGCCGGTGTTACATCGAACACTGGATTGAATGCCTCGACATCAGCTGCGAAACGCTGGCCATTGACCTCGAGCAGCTCGCTGCCGGCACGCTCCTCGAGGGGAATCTCGTCGCCGCTTTCCAGCGTCATGTCGATAGATGAGCTCGGCGCCACCACCATGAAACGCACGCCGTGGTGCATCGCTAGAACCGCGAGCTGGTAGGTACCGATCTTGTTCGCCACATCGCCATTGGCGGTGATGTGATCGGCCCCGACGACCACCCAGGAGATCCCCCGCGTCTTCATCAGATGGGCCGCGGCCGAATCGACGTTCAACGTGGCCGGCACGCCATCGCCCAGCAATTCCCAGGCGGTTAGGCGTGAGCCCTGCAGCCAGGGACGGGTCTCGTCGACGTAAACGCGCTCCACCAACCCATCGAGATGCGCCGCGCGGATGACACCGAGCGCGGTACCGAAACCACCGGTAGCCAGGGCACCGGTGTTGCAGTGAGTAAGCAGGTTCTGCGGATTGCCCTGATGGCGACGAATGAGATCGACACCGAACTGCGCCATGGCCAGATTGGCCTCGCGATCGCTCTCATGTATCGAGATGGCCTGGGCCTCCAGCGCCGCGCAAGGATCCTCGCCTGGCTTGAGGCGTTCGAGGCGTTCGCGCATCTGATTCAGCGCCCAGAACAGATTGACCGCCGTTGGACGCGATGCGGCAAGGAGCGCGACATCTTCCTCCAGCGCCTGCCGCCAATCACCACCGGCCGCCGTGCGCGTACGGGCAGCCAGGACCAGCGCATAGGCCGCACTGATGCCGATGGCAGGCGCGCCGCGCACGACCATGTTGCGAATGGCGTCAGCGACCGCAGCGGCAGAATCGCAGCTGTGCCAGACCTCTTCGGTCGGCAGCTTGCGCTGATCGAGCAGGCTCAGGCGATCACCATGCCACTCGATCGACTTCACCTTTTCCGCGGCCAGCAGGCGCTCGCGCATGGCATTTCCCTCGTTCAGCTTCGTCGAAGCAGGACCCATGATGCGCCCCGCACAGCAAAGAAAAGCCCGGATCGCGGGCGAACCGGGCTTCTATATCAAATATGACCGGGAAACAGCGGTGCGACGCCTCGGCCGTCGCAACCCGGGCGCGAATGCTAATGCACTGATTTTCCAAGCACAAGCAACGCTATTGATACCTAGGTCATGTCAGTTCCAATCGAATAGCGGCGCGCGCCCTGACGCCAGATCGCCGAATGCGCGCGCCTATCCGGGTCAGCTTGACCAGTGCATGACAGCCTAATACTGTATCTATATACAGTAATTTTTGGATGTTTCTTTCATGTCTTCCGTGGTCGCCCTAGACCGCCTGCTGGATGCACGTCGCATCTGGCGTGGCCAGGCCGTTGCATCTCCCAAGGCCACCCAACCGACCGGGCATGCCATGCTGGATGCGCTCCTGCCCGCTGGCGGCTGGCCGGATTCGGCGCTCAGCGAGATCCTTTTCGCAGCCCCGGGGATCGGCGAGCTGCGCCTGCTTTGGCCGACCCTCGCCAGGCTGACCCGCGCCGGTGAACGTGTCGTGCTGGTCGCCCCGCCCCATCGCCCCTGCCCTCAGGCCTGGCTTGCGGCTGGCGTGGATCTGCGCCATCTGGTCATTGTCCAGGCCAAGGACCGCGATGCCTTGTGGAGCGCCGAACAGTGTCTGCGCTCCGGCAGTTGCGCCGCCGTGCTGTGCTGGCCGCGACAGGCCGATGACCGCGCTCTGCGGCGACTGCAGATAGCCGCCGAAACCGGCCAGACCCTGGCCTTTGCCTATCGCCCGCTGCGCGAAGCGGAAAATCCGTCGCCTGCGGCATTGCGCCTGACCCTCGAGGCACAGCCGGTGCAGTTGCGTGTCATCAAGTGCCGCGGTGGCCTGGCTCCGGCCCGGTCGCTACCGGCCAGCGCTTGGCAATAGGTGTGACGATGCTCTGGGCCTGCATTCTGCTGCCGCAACTGGCCATGGACGGCATCCTGCGCCACCGCGACGATGCCGCCGCACCACTGGTTCTGCTCGCCGGCCCGCCACAGCGCCGCGTGCTGCAGGCCGTCAACGCGGCCGCCCGCAAGCTCGGCCTCAAGCCAGGGCAATCGCTGGTCGCAGCCCAGGCATTGACCCACGACTTCGCCACCGCCGATTACGACCCGCTGATGATCGAACGCTGGCAGCAGTTCCTGGCGGCCTGGGGTTACGGCTACAGTGCCCAGGTCAGCCTGCACTACCCGCGCTGCTTGCTGCTGGAGGTGCATTCCAGCCTCGGCCTGTTCGGCCCCTGGCCACGATTCGAGACGTGTCTGCGCGACGAGCTCACGGCCCTGGGCTTCCGCCACCGCATCACCCTGGCACCCAACCCGGCGGCCGCGCGCGTCCTCGCCAATGCCCATGACGGGCTGGCCGTGACCGATACGGCCGCGCTGCATCAGGCGCTCGGGGTACTGCCGATAGAGCGCCTCGGCCTGCCCCGTGAAGTCAGCACATCGCTGGTACGCATGGGCCTGCGCCATCTTCATCAACTGCTCGCCCTGCCGCGCGACAGCCTGGCCAGACGCTTTCCGGCCGAAGTGCTGGCCCAGCTCGACACCCTGCTCGGGCATCGGCCGCTACCTCTGGAGTTCTACCGCCCGCCGGATATCTTCGACACCCGCATCGAACTGAATTTCGAGGTCGAGTCCCATCAGGCTCTGCTGTTTCCATTGCGCAGACTGACCGCTGACCTGGCCGCCTTTCTTGCCGGGCGGGACAGCGGCGTCCAGCGTTTCAGTCTGTACCTGGAACATCGCACCCTGCCCGACAGCGAGGTGCCGGTCGGCCTGCTCAGTACCGAACGCGCGCCCGCCATGCTGTTCGAACTGACCCGTGGTCGCCTCGAGCACCTGCAACTGCCGGCCCCCGTCTTGGCCGTGCGTCTGCTGGCACGTGATCTGCCAGCCTTCACGCCGGCCCACCAGGCCTTGTTCGACGAGCGCCCGCAGCAGAATGCGCCCTGGGAGCAGCTGCGCGAGCGCCTCCGTGCCCGACTGGGCGACAATGCCGTGGTCTCGCTAAGCGCACGAGCGGACCACCGCCCGGAATGCGCCTGGCGGGAAAGCAGCCTCGCCCACACCGAGCCATTGCCTCACGTGGGGTTGCGCCCCGGCTGGCTGCTGAGCACCCCGCAGCCCTTGCGCGAAGAGGGTCTGCTCACCCTGGCTGGCCCCGAGCGCATCGAGTCCGGCTGGTGGGATGGTGCCGACGCGCGGCGCGACTACTATCGGGTGCAAACCACTACCGGCCAACAGGGTTGGGCGTTTCGCGCCCTTACCGGCGGGCCGCTGCTGCTGCACGGCTGGTTCGCATGAACGCCGAATATGCCGAGCTGCACTGCCTGTCCAACTTCAGCTTCCAGCGGGGAGCATCCAGCGCGCGCGAACTCTTCGAGCGCGCCAAGCGCCAGGGCTATGACGCTCTGGCGATCACCGACGAATGCAGCCTGGCCGGTATCGTGCGCGCCTGGCAGGCCTCGAAGGACACCGGTCTGCCGCTGATCATCGGCAGCGAGGTGCAGATCGAAGAGGGGCCCAAACTGGTCTTGCTGGTGGAAAACCTGATCGGCTACCAGGCCTTGTGCCAGCTGATCAGCCGTGCCCGCCGGCGGACCGAAAAAGGTCGTTACCAGGCGCTGCGCAAAGACCTGAGCGAATGGTCGCTAGAGGGGCTGCTGGCGATCTGGCTGCCCGGCCACGATAGTGCCGACACCGAAGGTCGATGGCTGCTCGAGCACTTTCGCGATCGCCTCTGGCTCGGCATCGAACTGCATCGGGGGCCGGACGACGCGCTGCAGCTGCGGCAATCCCTGACCCAGGCTTCACGCCTGGGCATACCCGCCGTGGCCTGTGGCGACGTGCACATGCATGCCCGCGGTCGCCGGGCATTGCAGGACTGCATGACCGCCATCCGCCACCATCTACCGGTCGCCGAGGCCGGATGCCACCTCTTTCCCAATGGCGAACGCCACCTGCGGTCGCGCGAGGAGCTGGCCCAGCTCTATCCAGCCGCACTGCTCACCGAAACCCTTCGCATCAGCCAGCGCTGCCATTTCCAGCTCGACCAGCTGAAATATCACTACCCCCACGAACTGGTCCCGCCTGGACATGACACCACCTCATGGTTGCGCAAGCTGGTCGAGGATGGCGCACGCTGGCGCTGGCCGGAAGGCATCCCGGAAAAGGCCCGCGCGCAGCTCGAACATGAGCTCGAGCTGATCGCCGACCTGCATTACGAAAGCTATTTCCTGACCGTGCATGACATCGTCCGCTTTGCCCGCGAGCGGGGCATTCTCTGCCAGGGTCGCGGCTCGGCGGCCAACTCGAGCGTCTGCTTCGTGCTGGGCATCACCGAACTCGACCCGGTACGCAGCAAACTGTTGTTCGAGCGTTTCCTCTCCCGCGAGCGCAACGAGCCGCCCGATATCGACGTGGATTTCGAGCACGACCGCCGCGAGGAGGTCATCCAGTACGTCTTTCAACGCTACGGGCGTAATCGCGCCGCCCTCACCGCCGTCGCCAGCAGCTACCGCGCCACCGGCGCCCTGCGGGATGTCGCCAAGACGCTGGGCCTGCCGCCGGACCAGATCAACGCCCTGGCCGGCTGCTGTGGACGCTGGAGTGAGCACATACCCGACGACTCGCGACTGCGCGAGGCCGGCTTCGACCCGGACAGTCCGGTTCTGCGCCGGGTCCTGGTGCTGACCGATGCGCTTATCGGCTTCCCCCGTCACCTGTCCCAGCACCCTGGCGGCTTCGTGATCTCCGAGCAGCCGCTCGACACCCTGGTGCCGATCGAGAATGCCAGCATGGCCGACCGCACGGTGATCCAGTGGGACAAAGACGACCTCGATGCGGTCGGTCTGCTCAAGGTCGACGTGCTGGCACTGGGCATGCTCAGCGCGATACGTCGCTGTTTCGACCTGATCGAACACTATCGCGGCACGCGCTGGACCCTCGCCACGCTGCCCGCGGAGGACAAGCCCACCTACGAGATGATCAGTCGGGCCGATACGATCGGCGTGTTCCAGATCGAATCACGTGCACAGATGGCCATGCTGCCACGCCTGCGCCCGAAGACCTTCTACGACCTGGTCATCCAGGTCGCCATCGTCCGCCCCGGACCGATCCAGGGCGACATGGTGCATCCCTACCTGCGCCGACGTAACAAGGAAGAAGAGGTGGATTACCCGTCCGAAGAACTGAAACCGGTGTTCGCACGCACCCTTGGCGTGCCCCTTTTTCAGGAACAGGTGATGGAATTGGCGATCGTGGCGGCCGAATACACTCCAGACGAGGCCGACAAGCTGCGCCGTGCCATGGCCGCCTGGAAGCGTCACGGCAGCCTGGAACCCCACCGCGTGCGTCTGACCGAGCGAATGCGCGCCAAAGGCTACCAGCCCGACTTCATCGCGAGGATCTTCGAGCAAATCAAAGGCTTCGGCAGCTACGGTTTTCCAGAATCGCACGCGGCGAGTTTCGCGCTGCTCACCTATGCCAGCAGCTGGCTGAAGTGCCACGAACCGGCGGCATTTGCCTGCGCGCTGATCAACAGCTGGCCGATGGGCTTCTACAACCCCGACCAGATTCTCCAGGACGCCCGCCGCCACGGGCTGGAAATCCGCCCGGTGGACGTCCGCCACAGCGGCTGGGATTGCAGCCTCGAGCCATGCCGCCAGGCACAACCGGCCATCCGCCTGGGGCTACGCATGGTGCGCGGCTTTCGGGAAACCGATGCCCAGCGCATCGAAGCCGCACGCCTACGCCAGCCATTCACGGACATCCATGACCTGTGCCTGCGCGCCGAGCTCGAACCGCGTGCGCGTGAGCAGCTCGCCGATGCCGGCGCCCTGCGCGGCCTGGCCGGCCATCGACATCGAGCACGCTGGGCAGTCGCCGGGATCGAACCGCAGCTGCCGCTGTTCGCCAGCCTGCCCGCACCGGAGGAAACCTCCATCAACCTGCCACTGCCTTCGGTGAGCGAAGACCTTTTCAACGACTACGCGACCCTTGGCACGACGCTGGGACCGCATCCCCTGGCCTTGCTGCGGGAAGAATTGAAAGCCCGGCGCTGCCGAAGCTCGCGGGAACTGGCCACTATCGAGCATGGCCGGCCGGTCAGCGTCGCCGGCCTGGTGATCGGCCGGCAACGCCCACAGACCGCCAGCGGTGTCATCTTCGTCACCTTGGAAGACGAGTTCGGCATGGTCAATGTGGTGGTCTGGCGCGACCTGGCCGAGCGCCAGAGGCGGCCCTTGATCCAGTCGCAACTGCTTCGCGTGGATGGCCATCTGGAGTCAGCCAGCAATGTACGACACCTCATTGCCGGCCGCTTGAGCGACCTCACGCCCCTGCTCACCGGGCTTGATGTGCGCAGCCGGGATTTTCAATAGTCCTCTCTTCGCCCTGAAGTCCGTGGCACCAGCCTGCTGTATCCAGAGCTAATCACGCACATTGCTACGGCGGCCCCCGTACTGTAGTCCTATTCAACTTCGCTGGTGTCGGCGAGCGGTCAGGGTGGTCTCCTGGATCAAACCAATCAATCGTCCAGGAGCCGACCTGGAGTGGTGGGCGCGCCCGGTCGCGGTCACCCCAGCTCATCGCTTTCGCACCAGCACCGGTATCCGGTGCTTGCCGATCAGACCTGTGAGGGTCTGCTCGTCATCGGCCGGTAGCACCACCCTTTCGGCCTCGATGCCCTTGTATTCAGGACCATGCGTACGCGCGCACTGAATGGGCAATGATCGTGATAGTAGAGCCTTCATTGGAGCACCTTCGAATCAGGGTTTGTACGGACGACCCACGCATTGCAGTTTTGTCTTGCATCGGACAACCGACAGGAGGGTGACAACGCACTCCCTCCTCCGCGAGCAATCTGACTTCACACCCGGCAACGCCCAGCCCGTCATAATTCGCCCCTCGCCGACAACTGGCGAATGCGATCAGCCGTGCGGCAGGCGATGGCCTGAATCGTCAACGACGGGTTCACCCCGCCTGACGTAGGAAACACCGATCCATCGCAGATCCACAGGTTTGGGATGTCCCAGCTGCGGCAGTCGGCATCCACCACGCTGGTCGCCGGATCGAACCCCATGCGTGCGGTTCCCATCAAATGCGCGGTGCCCTCCGCTTCGCTCCATATGTTGCGCGCGCCCATGCCGTTGAGGCCGCAGCGCATGAAGTCCACGGCATGTTCGACCAGTCGCTGGTCGTTGTCGCCCATTGACCAGGTGACGCGGGCAATCGGCAGGCCATACTGATCCTTCTCGTCCGCCAGGGTGACCCGGTTGCGTTCCTGCGGCAGCGTCTCGCCGACGATCTTTAGCCCCACCTGATGGTTGTACTTCTGCATTTCGTCCACCAATGCCTGGCCCCAGAGGCCACGGTTGCCGGTCTGGGTCGCGGCCCAGGCGGCGGGCAGCGGGCCCTGACTCATGATGGCGTAGCCACCATGGAAGCCCTTGCCGCGGTCTTCGTAATTCCAGTGCTCGGTGATCGCCAGTGAGGGCGGCCCCTTGTACCAGCGTATTTCCTCGTCGACCTCGCCCCATACCGCCTGGTTGGTATGCACCATGAGGTTCTTGCCGACCAGTCCGCTGCTATTGGCAAGCCCGTCCGGGTAGTGTGCGCTGGTCGAGTTGAGCAACAGCCGGGGCGTTTCGATGGCATAACCGGCGACGATGACATGACGGGCATGCTGGAAGTGCCACTCGCCGTCGCGCTGGTAATGCACGCCGCTGACAAGCCCATCGCTGCCCGTTTCGATGCGCCCGACCATTGCCAGATCGCGGATCTCTGCGCCGGCTTTCAATGCCCGCGGGATCCAGGTGTTGAGCACGCTCTGCTTCGCATTGGTGGAGCAGCCGGTGACACAGAAGCCGCGGTAGACACAGGGTGGTGCGTTATCGCGCGGCGCCGAAAGGGTCGCCAGCGGTGTCGGCGCCCAGGCCACGCCCATCGCTTCGCAGGCCTTGGCCAGTGCCAGACCGGAGGCGTTCACCTCATGCTGTCGATAAGGGTAGCGGGGGCGCTTCGGTCCCCAGGGGTAGCGCACCGGGCCGGCGATCTTCAGGGCCTGCTCGACTTCTTCGTAGTAATGCCACATCTCCTGCCAGCCGATAGGCCAGTCGAAGCCGTAGCCGAGCAGCGAACGCGACTTGAACCACTCCGGACGCATGCGCAGCGAGACCATGGCGAAGTGCACCGTGCTGCCGCCAACTGATTTGCCGCTGTTGTTGGTGCCGAGCTTGAGTGGATTCTCCCCGTCGCACAGACGCTCGTCGGTCCAGAAGAGCTTCTCCTGGTGCGCTTCATCTGAGGCGAACTCTTCCAGTGGTCGCCACCAGGCACCGGCATCGAAGGCGACCACCGAGAAGCCGGCCTCGGCGAGCTTGCACGCCAGCGTCCCACCACCGGCTCCGGTTCCGACGATGGCGAAATCAACCGCCTCGTGCTGGGGATATTCGCGCATCGGCACCCAGCCACCGCGGCGAAACACATCCGGCGCCTGACCATGGCGGCCGCGTGGGGTATGGAGGGCATCGAACCAGCGATCAGCGGACATGGCGGTTCAGTTTCCGTGCTGTGGCTTCCCTGCCAGGATGAGCTTCGGCGGCTTCCCAGCTGTCGCGGCTGTCCTCGGCGAGGCGCACGTAGCCGCGTGGACTGGCCGGCCCGCCAAAGCCAAGCTCGTTCCAGGCGGTCGGATGGCTGTAATAGGCAGCGCTGATGTCGTGCACCACACGATGGCTGAAGAAGGCGGCTGCCGGAACTCCACGCCAGGCATCGCTTTGCAGCTCGTCGCGCTGCATGGCGGCGATCATTGCGTCCTGCTCTGCTGCGGTCAGCTCTGCGAAGCAGTGTCCATGCTGCTGCCGCGCTTCGCTGTCGAGCGCGTCGAGGCCGAGCAGCCAGGCTTGTTGCAGCGGTGGCAAACGCACGTCACGGTAGCCATCGCCACGTCCCTCGGCGACCTTGAGCTGCACCAGCGCGGCGACAGGTATCGGTAGTCGATCCGTTGGCTGAGGGACAATGCGATCACATAACGCCTGCAACGTGCGTCGCTGCGTCACGCTGAAAAAGTGATTCTCGGGCGGCACGGCCAGGCGTCGATCGACGACCTGACGGCTCGGCTCGTTCCAGGACGGCCCCTGGCGTTTGCGCAACACGTCGTAGTCGGGATAACGGTTGGTCATCATTTCCACCATCGGTATTGGGCCAGTTCCCCTTCTTCCTCCAGCAGCGAATGCGCTGCCAGCCCCGCCAGCGCGAGGCCGGTGAAGCTCGGCGGCGCCGGCAGGGGTGGGCCGGCCTGCAAGTTCTGTCGCCAATTGCGCCAACCACCGTTGTTGCGGGCGAGGCCCAATGCGTGGAAACCGGCACCGGCGAACCCCATAAAGGCGGTAAAGCGCAGGACCAGGCGTGACAACCAGCGCAGCCGCTGGCGTCGTGGACTGCTCAGGGCGCTGGCTGCCAACAGGCCAGCGGCCAGCGGAGGTGCAGTCACCGGCAGGTACATGGCCGGGTTTTGAAACGAGCCGCGAAAGTGCAGCAGCCCGGCTTCGGCGGTGGTGCCGAGCAGCCCCGCAGCAGCCATCAACGCGACGGACTTGCCGGCCGGCAGGCCCAAGACGCGCGGCGCGGCATCGCTACTGGTGTTGCGTAATTGCTCGCTGTAGTAACCGAGCAGCCCGGAGAGCACCAACGCGGCGGGCGCGCCGAGTGGCGCTGCGTAAAAAAGGTTGTTCCAGCTCATGCCTCCGGGTCGCTTGGTCACGTTGTAAAGATGAAAGCCTGCACCGGCGAGCCCGGTCAGCCCTGTCAGTATGTAGATAGGGTCCCGCACCTTGCTGAGCATGGCGTCCGGGTCCTGCTGGCCCTGACCGCTGGCCAGCAGCGACAGTGTGGAGATGATCAGCGGCGTGTACATGGCACGGTTCTGGAAGTCGCCGCGGTAGTGTTCCAGTGCGCTGTCCAGCGCCACCGAGGTGGCCAGCAAGCCGGCACCGCGATTCAGTGTGCGCGCAGCGTCGACCATGGTGCCCTGGCTCGGGGTGAACAGCAGACCACGACTGCGTTTCTCATGCTTTTGCCAGCTCAACGCAGCGATCCCCAGAGCAGTGGTCGCGCCAACAGCCAACACCCTGAGTTGCGTGCGTGAAACCATGGGTCCTCCGTCAGATGATGTAGCGCCGGGCATCCGCCTCACGCAGCCGCAGTCCGTGGCCAGGGCGCGTCAGGTCGGGTGCGATATGGCCATCCTTTAACAGCGGAGCCCCTTCGAACAGCATCGATTCCAGCCGCACATGGTCGTGGAACCATTCCTGATGACGAAAGCGAGGCGCCGCGCAGCCAATGTGCAGGTGCAACGCTGGTGCGCAGTGTGCCGAAAGGTCGAGATGGAAGGCCTCGCATACCGCTGCCGCCTGGAGGAATCCGGTTACACCGCCGCAGCGCGTCAGGTCCGCCTGCAGCACGTCTACCGCGTCATGTTCAGCGAGGCGACGGAAATCATCCGGCGTATAGGCATACTCGCCAGCCGCCACCTCCATGGCCTGGCCGCTGGCATCCAGCGCCTGGCGAACCTCGCGCAGCCCGACCAGATCATCCGAGCTGACCGGCTCCTCGAACCAGCCGACCTGCTGCTCAGCCACACGATGCGCAAAGGCGATGGCACTTCGCGGCGTATGAGCGCCGTTGGCATCGATGAACAGCCCGGCCTCGCCAATTGCCTCGCGCGCTGCGCCGACACGTTCGGCATCGCGTGGCACATCGGCGCCGATCTTCATCTTCACCCAGCGACAGCCGTCCTCGTGGACCCACTGGCCAAGCTGCTCTTGAAGCCGGGTGTCGTCATAGCCGGTAAAGCCACCACTCCCGTACACGGGGATGCGCTCGCGGCGGGCGCCCAGCAGCTGCACCAGAGGCAGGTCGAGTAGTCGCGCCTTGAGGTCCCAGAGTGCCGTGTCCACCGCCGATATGGCGCAGGCGGCGAGCCCGGAGCGGCCCAGGTTGCGTACGCTGGCCCAGAGCCGCTCGTTGATCTGACCGATAGAAAACGCGTCCGCCCCTTCGAGCAAATCGCGAAAGTGACCCTCGATCAGCTGAACCAGCGACGCGTCGGCATAGGTGTAGCCCAGGCCGGTCTCACCTCCGGCCTCGATCTGCACCACCACCAAAGTGGTGGCGTTCCACTGGAAAGTACCGTCGGCTTCGAGCGCATCGGTCGGGATCCGGTAGGCCGCCACGCGCAAGGTGCGGATGGTGGTGTCAGGCCGGAACGTCACTTTTCTTCCTTGTGGTGCCCTGGCATCACGGAGCCGAGCACCTGCTTGGCGGTCTGCTTGATGATGCCGCCCTGATCCGGGTCGCCATGCAGCAATACCGAGGCATAGGCCTTGGCCTGCTCCAGCTTGATATGGGGCGGCAGCGGCGGCACGTTAGGGTCGGTCTTGAACTCCAGCAATACCGGTCGGTCAGCTGCCAGCGCTTGTTCCCAGGCGGCGGCGACGCCGTCCTCGCGATCACAGAAGATGCCCTTTAAGCCGATCGACTCGGCGAACTTGTGATAGGGCACGTCCGGGATGTTCTGCGAGGCCTCGAACTTCGGGTCGCCTTCCATCACGCGCTGTTCCCAGGTCACCTGGTTGAGATCTTCGTTGTTGAACACGCAGCAGATCCACTTGGAGCTGGGCCATTCCTTCCAGTATTTGGCGACGGTGATCAGTTCGGCCATGTTGTTCATCTGCATGGCGCCATCGCCGACCAAAGCCACCACGGGGCGGTCCGGATAGGCGAACTTGGCAGCGATGGCATAGGGCACCGCGGCACCCATCGAGGCCAGGCCGCCCGATAGCGAGCACATCATGCCGCGACGGATCTTGATGTCACGGGCGAACCAGTTGGCGCAGGAACCCGAGTCGCTGGTGATGATGGCCTGGTCCGGCAGGCGCGGCGACAGTTCCCAAGCCACACGCTGCGGGTTGATCGGGTTGGCGGTGGCCATGGCCCGCTCTTCCAGCTCTTCCTCCCATTTACCGCGCCATTTCTCGACCTGCTGCCGCCAACTGCGGTCGGTCTTTTCCTTGAGCAAGGGCATCAGTGCGCGGAGGGTCTCCGTAGATTGCCCCTGGAGGTTCACCTCCATCGGGTAGCGGATGCTCAGCATGTCGGCCTTGATGTCGATCTGCACGCCGCGCGCCTGGCCTTCCTCGGGCAGGAATTCGGAATAGGGGAAGCCCGAGCCGATCATCAGGAAGGTGTCGCACTCGGTCATCAGTTTGTAGCTCGGCTCGGTCCCGAGCAGCCCGATGGAGCCGGTGACCCAGGGCAGGTCGTCCGGCAGCACCGCCTTGCCGAGCAGCGCCTTGGCCGCGCCGGCGCCGAGCTTCTCGGCCACTGCGATGACTTCGTCGGTCGCCTCCAGCGCCCCAGCACCGACCAAGATGGCCACTTTCTTGCCGGCATTGAGCACCTCGGCGGCGCGCTGCAGGTCGGCGTCATAGGGCACCATCTTGGGCCGGGTGTAGCCAATGCCGGATTTCACCGCGCCGTGCGAGCGCGGCGGCTCAGTGTATTCAGCTTCCTGCAGATCGTTCGGCAGGACAATCGCCGCCACACGGCGTTCGCCATAGGCGGTGCGGATCGCGCGGTCGACGAGATGGCGCACCTGTGCAGGCGCGCTCGCCTGCTGGACGAACGCGCCGGCGACATCCTTAAACATGGCGGGCAGATCGATCTCCTGCTGATAATGCGCACCCAGCGCGGTACGCGCTTGTTGGCCACAGATCGCCAGCACCGGCATGTGATCAAGCCGCGCATCGTAAAGGCCGGTAAGCAGGTGCGAGGCACCGGGACCGGAAGTGGACAGGCAGACCCCCAGCCCACCGCTGAACTTCGCATCGGCCGACGCCATGAAAGCGGCCATTTCTTCGTGTCGGGCCTGGATAAAGCGGATCTTGCCACCGGCGCGATTCAGTGCGCCGAGTACGCCGTTGATGCCGTCGCCAGGGTACCCGTATATGCGCCGTACGCCCCACTGGTAAAGCCGTTCAACAAGATAATCTCCGACAGTCATACTACTCATGATCTACTCCTCTATTAGCCATTTCGCCTAGCTGTCTCGGTCTCCTGCGGATCGGCATGCCAGCTCGCGCTTGTACCCATTGGGAAGGCCCGGACCCGGTAAATGCGGCGAGCAATCAGGCGAGCAACCATCTGTGCATCGGACATAGCGGCCGACGTCCCCGGCGACACCTTTTGTCGAGCTGGAGTGATCCCAGACGCGCGAAACGGGGTGTTTTTCTGCGATGCTGGTAGCATCGACTAGTTCCAGCGATCTTCCGGATGGACGTTTTGATAAGCCGCGGCGCGAGGGGTAGCCTGCCGGAACTATGGCCAACCGACGTCTGGTAACGAGCCATGCCGGGCAAGCTTTTAGCCGGCCAGCAAATCACGGGCGCGCCCAGCCGCTGAGGTGCCGCGGGGCTTGCAGCGGTTGGTCAAATCGTCTGGGAAACGCCCTGAAGCGAGAGGTCTCTGGCTGGATACCGTTCCCATTAATACGCTGGACCCCAGGCGCTCCACGCATCAGTTCCATCCGCTACCGAGGAGGAGAGCCGCCCAATCCTCTGCAGGGAGCGGCGCACTACAAGATCAACCGGCGTCCGAGAACAAGAACTGGTTAAGCTACGCTTGGACTGGGAAATCCCGGTGCCGGAGCTAAGAACGGCTAGCTGTGAGCTGTGTAAACTCAGTCCGTTATTCTCCGTCGTAATTCATCAGTGAGGGCGACTGCGGCGAGATGAGTTTGCCAGCCTTCGACTTCATACCTCTACCAGTTACATTCAAGCGAGCAACTCGAGTCGATTAGACCCGGGCGTCTACGGTGGCGCTCCGAGACGCGGGCAGTTCGGACACAGGTCCACGCCTTCTAGCAGGTAGCGGATGCAGCACAGGCGTCGCCGCCGCCAGGTACGCGCGGCTCCATCCGCGGTTTTCAGCTCGACGTACCGCACAGGTTGGAATAACGGGTTGCGCCGCCCATCCGGCAGGAAGTGGGCATCTACCAGTGCCTGTCCATCAGAGGCGGAAGATTCGCGCGTCTGAGCGGCAAGCTGCGTGACCGCTGCCTCAAAATAGTTGCCGGCATTGCTCCATAGCACCTTTGCCGACAAACCCGAATAGCTGCAAAGCTTCTCGATCACAGGCCCGAGGTTGTCTTCGACCAGATGGGCGAAGCGCCCAAAAGGTCCGCATGATTCGGGAAGGCGATCACCTTCATCTGGCAACTTGAAAGCCTCCGGCCGACCCTCGTCATCCAGTATCACGCCAATTTCTTGAATAGCTAACGGTAGACGGTGATCCAGCAGCACCGCTGCTGCGGTGACCGGGGGAATCAGCCGGACGAAGTAATGGCGTGACCAATGTGACACCAGCGCCCGTCGATCCTCCTCCAATCCAGAGGGCCGGAAGCGCAAAAGCTGTTCGTCGAGCGAATCAGGTCGCAGCAGGTCAGAAAGCGATATGGCTGCACGCGGATCATCGGCCAGCACAAGGCAACGCCGATAGCGCGCGAAGTCGCCTACATATAGGCCATTCAACACGGCTATCGTCGCCCTCTCCAAGGGCGCCTCACCATTGCGGCAGGTTTTTACCGTTTCAATTGTCCGAGTCACGATTCCCCCGTCGAAAGAAGCAAGTGCAAGGCCTGCGCCTAAACTGTAATGTTAACGATTAGTATTTGAAATATTATTTTGCTTTACATAAGATGCAGCCGCCCCTGGTCACCTGAGTGCGCATAAAGAAGATGGACCTCGCCCGCCAACCAAAGGCTGCCGTGCACCTGGCCATGCTGATCAATATGCTGTCGATCGGCAGTCTGATGATGGTCATGCCGCTCGGCCCGGATTTCGTGCGCGCACTAGGCATGCAAGCTAGCCATGTCGGATATGTTGCGGGTGGCGCCACACTTGCCGCCGCGCTGAGCGCGGCGGCCAGCGCGGCGTGGCTGGATCGACTTGAGCGCAAGCGGGCTCTGGTTTGCCTACTGGCTCTGCGCTTCGCCCTCTTGTTGAGCTGTGCGATGGCTAAGGAGCCGCAGCAACTCATCGCTCTTTTCGTGCTGTCAGGACTGGTTGCAGGGCCCATGGGGGCTGTGCTGATGGCGGCCGTGCTAGATCTGGTTCCGGTGGCAGAACGCGGTCGCAAACTTGCCTATGTTGCGATGGGTTACTCATTAGCGGCGATTATCGTCACGCCGCTGGCCTTGGAACTCGTCGCCTACGGTGGTTGGCAAACACCCTTTCTGGTCTGTGGTGGTGCCGGGCTTCTGCTCGCAGCGCTCTGCCTGGCCATGTTTCCACGCCCCGCGGAACATGCACGCAAGAGACCGCACCTCCTGTCACTGCTGCGCTCGCCGCTGTGTCTTGGTGCGCTGGCCATCGTGTTCCTGCAGATGTTCGGCCACTTTCTCCTGGTCCCGCACTTCTCCAACTACTTCCAGTTCAATCTCGAGTTTCCACGCGACCGGATCGGGCTGCTGTACCTATTCGGTGGTCTCGCAAGCCTGGTTGCAATGCATCTGGGTGGCGTTTTCATCGACCGCGGTAAGGCTAAGGCGGTGGTGCTACTGAGCAGCGGGTGCCTGGCAGGGGTCACGCTCATTGGCTTCGCCATGCCGCAGGGTCTTTCCCTGTACTTGGTATTCGCGCTCTTCATGGCGCTGGGCGCGGTGCGTAGCAGCAGCACGCTCACGATCGCCGCTGCGATTCCTTCACCTGAACAACGGGCCGCGTTCATGGCGCTGCAAAGCACCGTATCGAACGTCGCCGCCGGCCTGGGTGGCCTCTTTTCGGCCGCCTACCTCGCAGCAGATGCCGATCGCCGGCTTATCGGATTCGATGAGCTGGCCTGGCTCTATACCGGAGCCGGAATCGTCGCCGGTGCCGGTGTTGTTTCGCTCTTGCGCGCCGTTGCGGCGCGTTCGGTGGCGCAGGCTGCGGGCATCCCTACAAAACAAGGCAGGGCTCAACCTGCCGGCGATTCGTGAATGGTCACGCTGTACAACACTACTACCAGCAACGGAGCCTGCTCATGCAGCTTGTACGAAAAAGAACTCGCCCCCGCCACCATCTTTCATTGACCCTGCTCGGGAGCCTCCTGCCGTTGGCAGCGCTAGCTGATAATCCGGTGACGCTGAAGAACGAAGTGATCACCGCCACCCAGACCGCGCATAGCGAGCTCAGCGCACCGGCCAGCGTCTCGGTGGTGTCCCGCGAAGAGCTGGAGAAGCTGCCGGTCTACAGCCTTGCCGACGCGGTGAAATACCTGCCTGGCGTGCACATCAACCCGTCGTCTACCTACGGTCGCAAGGAAATCAAGCTGCGCGGCATGGATTCGGACTACACCCTGCTGCTGGTCAACGGCCGACGCATCAACTCGCGCGATGCGCTTTCGTCCAACTACGCCAACGACTTTGACCTCTCGTCGATCCCGATGGCCGCCATCGAGCGCATCGAAGTGATCCGCGGGCCGATGTCCTCTCTGTACGGTGCCGATGCGCTGGGCGGCGTGGTCAACGTGATCCTGCGCCAGGCCACCGACGAAACCCGAGCCGGTGTTGCCTACACCTACGAGCATCCCACCGAAGGAGAGTCCGGCGACAGCCATCAGGCCAGCGGCTACGTCAGCGGCGCGCTGATCGACGGCAAGCTGCGCGGCAACCTGTTCGTCGAGAAAACCGACCAGGCCGCCTGGCTGAGCGAGCAGACCGTCAACCCCAATACCGATGCCGTGGAGCAGCGGCAGAACGGCAGCGTCTTCGGTTCGCTGAACTGGCTGCTCGACGAGCGCCAGACCGTCGATCTCGACTTCACGCATCGCAAGGACGACCGCGAGGCCGACTGGAACAACTTCGGCACCGTCGTCACGAACGTGCAGGAGATGGAGCGCTGGAGCTTGGGCCTCGGCCACAGCGGCAATTGGGACGGCTTCAACACCCGCGTGCGCTATTACTACGAAGACGTCGATCTGATGGACGACTCTCAGATCATGACCAATCTGCGCGGCATGAAAGGCGATATCCAGCAGAAGAACCACACCGTCGACGGCCAGCTTAGCGCCGCGCTCGGCAGCCACCTGTTCACCGTCGGCAGCGAATGGCGGCGTACCGAGCTCGCGCATAACCAGAATCTCGGCTCAGACACCGAAGTCGACCAGAAGGCGCTCTATCTGCAGGACGAGTTCTCCCTCGGCGACCTGGACATTACCCTTGGCGGTCGCTGGGACGACCATGACACCTTCGGTGGTGAGTTCAGCCCCCGCGCCTACGGCGTCTACAACCTCACCGACAACTGGGTGATCAAGGGCGGCGCCGGCAAATCGTTCAAGGCGCCAAGCATCTACCAGTCCGACGAAACCTACGGCGTACTGGCCTGCCGCGGCATGTGCACGCTGGTCGGCAACCCCGACCTCAAACCGGAAACCGCGACCAGCTACGAGATCGGCACGCTCTACCAGGACGAGCGTCTGGAGGCTGGGATCATGTTCTTCCACAACGACATCGAGGACATGATCGTCACCGACACTTGGCGAGTCGGTTACCGTCCGGCAGTGATGACCTACAGCAACGTCAGCAAGGCGCGTGTGCAGGGCTACGAGCTGCACGGTCGCTACGCGTTGACCGACTCCATCGGACTGCGGGGCAACTACACCTACTCGGATGCCGAGGATCGCGACACCGACGAAGCGATCCGCAACTCGCCGCAGCATGTCGCCAACCTCGGCGTCGACTGGCAGGCCATGCCCAAGCTCGGGCTGAACCTCGACTACCAGTACACCGGCAGCCAGCTGCTATACGTCTCGGCGGCCGAGCCCAACGTCGAGAGCGGTGCGTTCCATCAGCTCAACCTGGGCGCCAAGTACCAGGCGACGCGGGAGCTGTCTCTGCGCGCGGGGATGAACAACCTGACCAACGAAAAACGCGACGACGTCGCCCAGTCGGTCGACAACATCCTCATGGGCCGCACCTTGTTCGTCGGTTTCAACTACGACATCTGACCCAACCCGGCCCGGCGCCACGCCGGGCTACCGGAGCCAAAGACCGATGAACCATGCCAACTGATCCGACGATGCCGGCATTGCAGAAGGCCACCTTCGTTGCCGGAGGCGGCCTTCTGCTCGTGTTGCTGGCCCTGTCGCTGGCCACCGGCGCCGGCGTGTACGGCGCCGAATCGGTGCTCGGCTATCTGCTCGGCGCGCCCGAGTATGTGGCGGACGACAAGCTGGCGATGGTCGTCGATACCCTGCGCCTGCCGCGCACCTTCGCCGCGCTGGTGGTCGGCGCGAGTCTGGCGATCGCCGCCTCGCTGCTGCAGAGCGCGACGCGCAATCCCCTGGCCGAACCCGGCCTGCTCGGCGTGAATGCCGGTGCAGTACTCGGGTTGGTGATCGGCCTGATCTATTTCGGCGTCGAGTCGACCCAGGGCTACCTGCTCTGGTCGGCGCTCGGCGCGCTGCTGGGCAATCTGGTCGTACTCGGCATCGGCCTGATGCTCGGCCAGGCCAGCCCGCTCAAGCTGATTCTCGCCGGCGTGGCGCTGGGCGCCATCTTTGGCGGACTGGCGAACTACCTGCTGCTGTCCACCCGCGTGGCGCTCGAACAGTTCCGCTTCTGGAACCTTGGCTCGCTGTCCGCCTCGCGCCTCGACGCGCTCGCCACCGTCGCCCCGCTCGCCGTGCTCGGGCTGATCCTCGCGGCACTGTTGTGCCGGCAGCTGACGCTGATGCAGATGGGCGACAGCCAGGCGCGTGCGCTGGGCATCCACACCAGCTGGGTGCGTCTCGGCGTGCTGGCGGCGTCCACCCTGCTCACCGCCTGCGCCATTTCCCTGGCCGGCCCGGTGGGCTTCGTCGGTTTTCTCGCGGCCTATTGCGCACGGCTGCTCGAACCAGTGGCGCTGTTACGCCAGCTGTTGTTCTCGACGCTGTTCGGCATGCTCTTCCTGCTCGCCGCCGACGTGCTCGCGCGCTGGCTGCTGCAGCCCTACGAACTGCCAGTCGGCACGTTGCTCGCGGCACTCGGCGCGCCGGCGCTGATCGTCATCGTGCTGCGCGGCGGCTTCCGTTCCCTGCTGACGGTGAGGTAGCCGATGCCGCCCATTGCCAATCCCTCCGGCGTCTGGACGCTGCGCATCGGCGGCCTGAGCCTGCTGCTGCACCGGCGCAACTGGCTGATGTTCGGCCTGCTGGCGCTGCTACTGGCCGGCCTCGCGGTGCTGGCGATCAGCCTGGGCAGCGGCAACCTCGGTGTGCGCGACGTGATCGCCACGCTCGCCGGCCGCGGCAGCAAGCTGCAGGAGATCATGGTGTTCAAGCTGCGCCTGCCGCGGGTCGCGGCGGCCATCGTCGCCGGATTGGCCATGGGCATGGCCGGCTGCCTGATCCAGACCCTGGTACGCAACCGCCTGGCCACGCCGGACATGATCGGCGTGAACGAGGGCGCGTCGCTCGCCGTGGTCGCCTTCGCCCTCTACCTGACGCTCGGCAACTGGCCCTGGTGGGCTTCGCCGCTCGGTGCCCTGCTCGCCGCTGCCGCGCTGTTTGCCCTGTGCCGGCGCCCAGGCGAGCAGGGCTACCTGTTCATCGTCATCGGCATTGCGCTGTCCGAGCTGCTCGGCGCCATCGGCGACTTCGCCATGTCGACCCAGCCGCTGGTACATCTGGGCAGCATTTACCTTTGGACGATGGGCCACTTCGCCGGCATCAGCTACCAGACGGTCAATCCCATCGCAGTGCTCCTGGCGCTGCTCTGCCCGCTGCTGGCGCTGGTCAACCGGCCGCTGGCGCTGCTGCGCTTCGGTGATTCCACCGCGCAGAACCTCGGCATCCGCGTGCCGGCTATCCAGCTCGGCGTGCTCGCCCTGGCGATTCTGGTGGCGGCGCTGGGCACCGCCATCGGCGGGCCGGTGGTGTTCATCGCCATGGCCGCACCGATCCTCGCCTCGTGGCTGGCGCGCGACAACCTTGCACCGATCTGGCTGTCGGCCCTGTGCGGCGCGGTGCTGCTGCTCGGCAGCGATACGCTGGTGCGCGTGCTCGCCCAACCCGAAGAAATCCCTACCGGAATCATGACGCGCCTGCTCGGCGGCATCCTGCTGCTCGGCCTCTTGATCAAGGACAGACGAGGAGCTGACTGATGAACGCCCTGCGTGCAGAAAACCTGCATTTCGCCTATCAGGACAAGGTGGTGCTCGACGACGTGTCCTTCAGCCTGCCGCGCGGCAAGCTGATCGGTATCGTTGGCCCCAATGGCAGCGGCAAATCCACGCTGCTCAAACTGCTCGCCCGCCAGTTACCGCTGCAGCGCGGCACGGTGGAAATCCACGGCAAGCCACTGACGCACTATTCGCTCAAGGCGCTGGCGCGCGAACTGGCCTTCCTGCCGCAGCGGCCGGTGCTGGCTGAGGGCATCCGTGTCGAGCAGCTGGTGCAGTACGGCCGCCACCCGCACCAGGGCTGGTTGAACCAGTGGAGCGAGGAAGATGCGCACCAGGTCGCCCGCGCCCGCAAGGTCATGCAGCTCGACGCGATCTGGCAGCGCAGCGCCACCTCGCTCTCCGGCGGCCAGGCACAAAGGGCCTGGCTAGGGATGATCCTGGCGCAGAACACCGACCTGATCCTGCTCGACGAACCCACCAGCGCGCTGGACATTGGCCACCAGGCCGAGGTCATGGAAGCGGTGTACCGCATCGCCGCCGCCGGGCGCACGGTGCTCATCGTCATCCATGATCTCGGCATCGCCGCGCGCTATTGCGACGAGCTGATCGCCCTCGCCGACGGCCGCGTGCAGGCCATCGGCCCGGCACGGCAGGTGATGACCAAGGCGCTGGTCGACCGCCTCTACGACACCGACGTCGACATCCTCCACGCCCCCGGCGATGGCGCCCCGGTCATCGTGCCGCGTCGCCGCGGGGCCCTGGCCGCGCATACCGAGGCATTGCTCGAACATACTGAAAAGGAAGCTACGCCATGATGCCCATGATCTTCCGGCGCCTCGTCGCCACATTAGTGGCCGGCCTGCTCGCCCTGCCCGCCATGGCCGAAACCCGCCAGGTGCAGGACGCCTTCGGCAATACGGTAAGCGTCCCCGCCGAGCCCAAGCGCGTCATCACCCTCAGCGAGATCGACCTAGACACCGCACTGGCGCTCGGCGTCACCCCCGTCGGCACCATCAACGGCCGTGGCCAGGCGGCACCGCCACGTTACCTGGACGGCAGGCTCCCGGCCGGGATCGAGGTGGTCGGCGATATCGACAATCCCAACCTGGAAACCTTGCTGGAACTGGAGCCCGACCTGATCCTCACCGGCCCGGTCAAGCCCGAGCAGCTGGCAATCCTCAACGAGATCGCGCCCACGCTGATCACCTTCAGTTGGGCGCGGCCCTGGCAGGAAAGCATGCAGCGCACCGCCCAGGCGCTGAACCGCGAGACCGAGGCCAAGGCCGTGCTGGAACGCTACTGGACGCGCGTCGAAGAAGCGCGCAAGCGCCTCGCGGACCATCAGGGCGAGACGCTGAGCATCGTGCGCTGGAACCCCAAGGGCCCGTCGTACATGTTCCTCGACGCCTTCTCCAGCTCGGTGGTAGAGGACATCGGCCTCGTCCGTCCGCCGCATCAGCAGGACCCCGGGCATACCCACTCGATGGCCCTGAGCCTGGAATCGCTGGAACTGCTGGATGCCGACTGGCTGGTGATCGGCACCCTGGCCACCAGTGGCGAGGCGGTCGAGGCCATGCACCAGGCCGAACAGACGCCGGCGTTCCGCCAGCTGTCGGCGATTCAGGCGAAGCGCTTCGGTGCGGTCGACGGGTCGTTGTGGACCTCGCTTGGCGGGCCGATGGCGGCGCTGCAGGTGATCGAAGACATCGAGGCGTTGTTGGAAAAGACGGATGCTGAGCCGGTGGTGAAGGATTGAGGATCGAGGTGAGGCTGGGCTGTTTCCAGCTCGTTTCGGGGTGCAGGGGGCGCTTTTTCTTTTACTTACTTGCTATGCGCGTGCAAAGAAAAGTGAGGCGCCGTGCGAGGCGCAACCTGTAGGCCGGGCCGAGGAAAGCGCAGCGTCATACACCGAGACAGGCGCCGAAACCCACATCGAACAAGGTGGAAAACGCTACGTGGTTTTCCACCCTACAGTTCTCGGCGAGCAACGAAATACGGAGCGTAGCGGAGTAACAGCCGCAGGCTGGATCGAAGGGCGAGCGAAGCGAGTCATGTGACTTGGCCGGGTCGCCTAAATCAGGGGCATCAGCATATGCGGTGATCGCCCAGACTTCCCAGCCATAAGCTACAAAACACGCCTTCAAACCACCTCCAGCAATCGCTTACGATCAATCTTCCCGCTGGCCGTCTTCGGCAAACACTCCAGCAACACGATCCGCCCCGGCACCATGTAGTGCGGAAGACTTCGCAGCAGTTCGCGACGGATCGCCACCCGGCTCAAGGTGCCGGCTTCGCACAGCTCCACATAACCCACCAGACAGGCCTCGTCGCCCTCCCCGTGCAGTCGCACTGCAGCGTCCTGCACGCCGGTCAACCGGCGCAGGCAGGCTTCGATCTCGCCCAGTTCGATACGAAAACCGCGCAGCTTGATCTGGTCATCACGCCGACCACAGTACTGGTAGACCTCCTCGCCGACGCGCCGCGCCCGGTCGCCGGTGCGATACAGCCGCCGGCCGTGCCAGTCGATGAAGGCTTGCGCAGTGAGGTCGTCGCGCTGCCAGTAGCCGTCGGCCAGCGACGGCCCCTCGATGCACAGCTCACCCTCGCCGCCCAGCGCGACGGCTTCGCCGTGCTCGTCCAGCAGCCAGTGACGGTAGCCATCGAGCGACTGGCGCAGCAGCACACCCGCCTCGCCGAGCGGCAGTTCGATACGCGCCATCAGCGACCACACCGTGGCCTCGGTCGGTCCGTAGCAGTTCCACAATTCACCCACGCAGCTCCTTAGTCGGGTCGCCAGGGTGACGTCCAACGCCTCGCCGCCGCACAGCGCCCGCAACCCGGGCCGGCCTTGCCAGCCCGCCTTGAGCAGCATGCGCCAGAACGCCGGGGTGGCTTGCAGGGTGTTGAGGTCGCTGCGCCGCTCGAGCACTTGCAGCAGCTCCACCGGATCCTTGTGGGTCGGCGCGCAGATCACCTCGACATAACCGCCGCTCCACAGCGGACCGAGCATCTCCAGCAGCGAGATATCGAACGCTGCGGTGGTGGTGAACAGCCAGCGCGTCGCCGGGCCGATGCCCAGTCGCGCGGTCGCCGCGGCGAGGAAGTTGGCCAGCGCGGTGCGGTTGATCACCACGCCCTTGGGCCTGCCGGTGGAGCCGGAGGTGAACATCATGTAGGCCGGCAGGCGCTCGTCCTGCTCGGGCCATTCCAGCTCGCCGGCCAGCCCGGGACGCAGCTGCCAGGTCGGCTGCGCGAAGGCCACCGGCTGGTCCTGCAGCACCAGGCTCAGCTGCGCATCGCTCGCGATGCCCTGCAGGCGTTCGTGCGGGAATTCAGGCTCCAGCGGCACGAAGCACAGCCCTTCGCGCAGGCAGGCGAGCACGCTGGCGACCAGATCCGGCGAGCGTTGCAGGTGGATGCCGACCCGCTCGCCCGCCCGCAGGCCGCACTGGCGCAGCTGCATGGCGATGGCCGCGACCCGCGCCTGCAGCTCGGCGTAGCTGAAGCTGTCGCCCAGACAGCCCAGCGCCGGGCGCACCGCGTGGCGCTGGAACTGCTCGGTGAAATGCCGCTCAAGCGCATGCATGGCTGTCCTCCGTGTGTTCGGCCAGCGCCAGCAGGTTGTCCTGCAGCAGCGCCAGCAGCTGATCGTTCAGCTCGGCGCGCAGGTTGCCGATCTGCCGCAGGGTCAGGCGGCCGTCGAACACGCCGCCGTGCAGGCTGATCAGCTCCGCCGATGGGTTGTCCGCCGCGCTCGGCCGGCCAGGGGCGATGGGCAGTGCCTGCCAGGTGTCCGTACCGCTCTGGTAGACGCCAAGGTAGTTGAGCGCCACCGCCGGCAACGGCAGCTGCGGCCGAAAGTCAGGATTGGCGCGCAGCGGCAGGTAGCCGATGCCCTTGTCCGGCACCCGCTGCAGCTGTTCGGCCGCGTGGCGCAGCAGCTGCAGCCAGTCCGTTTGGTCGCGCAGCGCCAAAGGGAACATGCTGGTGAACCAGCCGACCGTGCGGCTGACATCCAGCGCCGGGTCGATGGCCTCGCGGCCGTGGCCTTCGAGCATGATCCACTGCCGCTCGCCCAGCCCGAGCCCGTGCAGCGCGCGGGTCAGTGCAGCCAGCAGCAGCTCGCGCATGTCCACCGCGAAGTGCCGGGTGGCCTCCTGCAATCGCCGCGTCAGTGCCTCGCTCAACTCCAGCTTCTGTTCGCGTGGTACGCCGCTGCCCGCCCAGCCCGCCGGCGGCGCCTCGGGCATGCCGGCCAGTTCGCCACGCCAGTACGGCAGCTGCGCCTCGGCGCGCCGCGCATAGGCGGCCAGTCCCTCGCCCCACTGACGGTAGCTGCTGGCCTTGGCCGGTAGCGCCGCGCCATGCGCGAGCCGGCGCAGGTCATCGACCAGGATGCGCCAGGACACCGCATCGATGGCCAGATGATGCACGGCGATGAACAGCCCGCGCGCGTCGCCGGCCAGGTTGTCGATCAGCGCCCAGGCCAGGTGACGCCCCTGCGCCGGCTGCATATGCTCCTGCAGCTCGGTCAGCGCCTGCTGTAGGCCGTCCTCGCCGAGCGTTGCCGCATCCAGCCGCGCCGGTTCGCCCAACGGCAGATGCGGCAGATAGCGCTGGCCGCTTGCAGCCACCGCCAAACGCAGCGCGTCGTGATGGCGCAGCAGCTGGCGCATGTAGTCCATCAGCTGCGCCACGTCGATGTTGACCGGCAGGCGCAGCACCACGCCCTGATTCCAGTGCTGCGGGCTGGCGAACGGCTGTTCGAAGAACCACTTCTGGATCGGTTGCAGAGCGAATGCCTCGCCCTCCAGCACGCCCTGCTCGGCGCGGATCGCCACCCGTTCGCGCGGCTGGCCGAGCACACGGCACAGGCGGCGCACGGTGCGCGCCTCGAACACTTCCTTGACCGTGCAAGCATGCCCGGCATCGCGCAGGCGGGTGGTCAGCTGGATGCTCAGAATCGAATCGCCGCCAAGGGCGAAGAAGTCGCTCTCGACCCCCAGCGGCTGCTCAAGTACGCCCTGCCAGATCGCCAGCACCGCCGCTTCCAGCTCGTCCGCCGGCGGCACCAGCACGGCGCTGTCGGCCAGTTCCACCGGCGGCAGACGTCGCAGGTCGAGCTTGCCGTTGGCGGTCAGCGGCATGCGCTCGAGCAGGATCAGCCGCACCGGCAGCATGTATTCCGGCAGGCGCCGCGCCACGTCCTGCAGGATGGCGTCGGTGTCCGGCATGACTTCATCCGCTTTGACCGAGGCGTAGGCCACCAGCGCCTGACGCTGGCCCTGGCGGGCGACAATGACCTTGATCTGTTGCAGCGCCGGGCAGCTGATGCCCAGCTGCGCCTCGATCTCGCCGGGTTCGATGCGATAGCCGCGCAGCTTGATCTGCTCGTCGATGCGGCCGAGGTACTGGTAGTCGCCGTTGGCCAACAGGCGCGCGCGGTCGCCGGTGTGGTACAGCCGCACCGTCACGCCGGCGATCTCATGCTCGCGGAACACTGCCGCGGTGCGCTCCGGCTGGTTCAGGTAGCCGCGCGCCAGGCCCAGTCCGGCCAGGCACAGTTCGCCCGGTACGCCGACCGGGCAGAGCCGGCCGTGCGCGTCGAGCACCAGCGCCTGCATGCCGTCGATGGGCCGGCCGATGCTCGGCGTCGTGCCGGGTTCGATGCGCTTGGTCAGCGCGGTAACGGTGGCCTCGGTCGGGCCATACATGTCGATCAGGCGGAACTGCCGGCCCCAGCGCTCGGCCAGCGCCGGCGGGCAGGCCTCGCCGCCAAAGCCGACCGCCTTCATCGACGGCAGCGGCCGCGCCGGCAGCGTCGCCAGCAGCGCGGTGGCGAAGATCATGTGGGTGGTGCGCGTGCGCTCGATCTCGTCCAGCAGGCCCTCGCCGGGGTCGGCCCAGAGCAGACAGGCGCCATGGGTCAGCGGCAGCAGCGCGCACATGTTGCCGGCGTCGAACGACAGCGACATGCAGTCGAGCATGCGGTCGCCCGGGCCGATCTCGAGGCGACGACCGTGATCCAGCAGCAGGTTGGCCAGCGCGCCGTGCTCGACCATCACGCCCTTGGGCAGGCCGGTGGAACCCGAGGTGTAGATCACCTGCGCCAGCTGCTGCGGCTCGTCGCTGCGCGGCGGCGCCTCAGGCGACTGGGCATCCAGCTGCGCGCACAGCTCCGGGTCGTTCAGATCGACCCAGCGCAACTCGCCCAGCGCGAACGGCGCGGCGCCGGCACCAAGCAGCAGGTCGAGCCCGGCGTCGCTGACGATATGGGCGATGCGCTCGGCCGGGTAATCCGGGTCCAGAGGCACGTAGGCGCAGCCGGCCTTCCACACCGCGAGCGCGGCGACGGCGAAGGCGTTCTCGCGCCGCGCCAGCACGCCGACCAGCGCCCCCGGCCGACAGCCCTCGGCCTGCAGCCAGTGCGCCAGGCGATTGGCCCGCGCATTCAGCTCGGCGTAGCCGATGCTGCCTGCCCCTTCATGCAACGCCACGGCCTGCGGTTGTCGGCGTGCCCATGCCTCGAATAACGATAGTGGCGTCAGCCCCTGGGGGTAGCGCGTTGGCAGTGCCGCCAGCCGCTCACCGGTGGCGCGCAGCAGTTCGTCGTCGAGCAGTGGCAGTTGCCAGATGTCCTGCGCGGGGTCGGCAACTACCGCCTGCAGCAGCCGCAGCAGGCGGCTGGCGTAACCTTCGACGGTGCTGCGCTCGAACAGCGCGGTGGCGTACAGCCAATCGACCCGCACCGAGTCAATCAGCTCGGTTACCTTCACCGAGATATCGGTCTTGGCCGGCAGCGCCGGGGAGGTTTCCTCCACCGCCGCGCAGCCCGGAATCAGGTCGTTGAAATCGACCCGCGCCTGATACACCAGCATGATCTGGAAGATCGGGTTGATCGCCGTATGGCGGTCCATGCCCAGCGCCTCGCCAAGCGCCTCGAAGCGGTACAGCTGATGGTCGAAGGCCTCCAGATCGTCCTGCCGGCACTGGCGCAGGTAGCCGCGGAACGACTGCTGCTCGGGCAGCTGCGTGCGCAGCACCAGGGTGTTGACGAAGAAGCCCACCAGCGCCTCGATGTCCGGACGTTCGCGGTAGGCCAGCGGGGTGCCGACGACGATGTCGCGCTCGCCGCTGTGACGCGCCAGCAACAGCGCGAACAGCGCGTGCAGGCCGATGAACGGGGAAGCGCTGTGGCGCTGGCAGAGCTGCTTGAAGCGCGCCCACAGGCCGTTGTCGATGGTCGAGAACACCAGTGCGCCGCCGCTGGTCTGCTGCGCCGGGCGCGGCCGGTCCAGCGGCAGGCTGTGGACCTCGGGGATACCGGCCAGGCGCTCGACCCAGAACGGCTTGTACTCGGCGTGGTAGTCGCGAAACAGCGGCGAGTTGAACCAGTGCGCGTAGTCGATGAAGGTCAGCGGCGGCTCGCCCCAGTCCAGCGGTTGGCGATTCTGGTAGGCCAGGAAGGCGGTCTTGAGGTCGGCGAACATGTTCTTCACCGACCAGCCATCGGAAATGATGTGGTGCTGGTTGATCAGCAGCACGTGCTCACGCGCGCCCAGGCGCAGCAGGTGCACACGGGTCAGCGCGCCGCTGGCGAGATCGAACGGCCGCTCGATTTCCTCGCGCACCCGTGCGGCCACTCGCGCCTCGCGGGCCGATTCCTCCAGCCCGGTGAAGTCTTCATGGATCAGCGTGAAGCCGCGATGGGCGAAGATCTGCTGCTCGCCCTTGCCCTCGGCGTTGCGTAGAAACCGCGTGCGCAGGCTGGCGTGGCGCCGCACCAGGGCGTCGAAGGCGAACTCCAGCGCCGCCACGTCCAGCTCGCCGCTGAGGCGGAAGAACACCGGCATGTTGTACAGGTGCGAGTGCTCCTGGTACTGCTCGATGAACCACAGCCCGCTTTGCGACGAGGACAGCGGGCCGGCCTCGGCGTGACGCGGCTCGATGGGCGCCTCGAACGCCTGCCGTGCACGCAGGCAGCGGACGATGGCGTCGCGATTGGCGCGGATCAGCTGGCCCAGTTCGGGCGTTAGTGCCTCCTGGCTCGATTGCGAGACCAGCTGGCCCTGGGCATTCAGCGCCAGGTGTACGCCCTGCCCGGCGAGCTGCCGGAGCAGGCCGATGATGTTGTCGTGCATCTGCTACCTCTCAGGCTGCCAGGGTGGCGCCGCCGTCGACGACGATGTCCTGCAGGGTGATGTGGCTGGCCAGGTCCGAGGCGAGGAACAGCACCGTATTGGCCACTTCGTCGGGCGTGGCGATCTTCTGCAGCGGGATGCCGAGCTTGAACTGCTCGGGCAGGCCGGCGATGGTCCGCGCGCGGCCGTTGTCGTCGGCCCACATGCCGCGCTGCATGGCGGTATCGGTGGAACCCGGCGACACCAGGTTGCAGCGCACGCCGCAGCTCGCCAGCTCCAGCCCGGCGGTGCGGATCAGGCTGCTCAGCGCTGCCTTGGATGCCGCGTAGGCCGCCATCTGCATGCGTGGCACCCGCGTCGCGTTGCTGCTCACCGCCACCACCGCGCCACGGCCTTGCGCGCGAAAGCGCGGCAACAGCTCGCGCAGCAGGTAGAACGGCCCGGATACGTTGACCCGCAGCGAGTCGTCCCAGTCGGCCAGGCTCAGCTCTTCGATCGCGCCCAGACGCAGGATACCGGCGACGCTGGCCAGCACATCGATGCCCTGCTCCGGCGCCAGCAGCTCGGCGCAGGCCTGACGCACGGCGGCGGCATCGCCCACATCGAGCACATGGGTGCGGTAGCCGTAGTCGCGCTCCGGGAACGCGCGGTCCAGCCCCACCACTTCGCCGCCAAGCCGGGCAAAGCCCTCGGCCACCGCGCGGCCGATGCCCCGTCCGGCGCCGGTGACCCAGATGCGCCGCCCGCGAAAATCCATCTGCTGTGTCATCTGCATGTCCTCACCAGACCAGTTCCACCTGCGCTTCCCCCTGCCGCAGCCGGCTGTCGAGGAAGCGGCAGAAATCCGCCAGACAGGGGTTGTCGAACACATCCGAGACCTTCACCGCGGTGCCGAATTCGGCGGCCAGGCGGTTGACGATCTGGATGGTCTGCAACGACTGGCCGCCGAGTTCGAAGAAGTTGTCCTGCGCCTGGATGCCGCCGACACCGAGGATTTGCTGCCAGATGGCGCTGACCCGCTGCTGGGTCGCATCGTCCAGCACCTCCGTCGTCGCACGCTGCAGGTACTCGGCCTCCAGGCGCTTGCGGTCGAGCTTGTTGCTGCCGGTACGCGGCAGGGCGCGGTAGTGGCGGTAGTCCGTCGGCACCATCGCCGCCGGTAGTACCTGGCCCAGCTCACGGCGAATCGCCCGCAGGTCGTCACACGGACCAGCGACGAAGGCCACAAGCCGGCGCAGGCCGCCACCCACCTCCAGGCCGAGCACGCAGGCTTCGTCGACCCCGTCCAGCGCCAGCAGGCGAGCCTCCACCTCGCCGGGCTGGATGCGGTAGCCGCTGATCTTGAATTCGTTGTCCAGCCGGCCGAGATAGACCAGCTGACCATCGACGCGGCGCACGCGGTCACCGGTGCGGTAGACGGTCTCCTCGTGCGCACCGATGCGCAGACGGGCAAAGGCCGCGGACGCGCTGTTGATATAGCCGTTGGCCACTTGCGCGCCGCACAGCACCAGTTCACCCTCGACGGCCGGGCGGTCGCCGCGTTCGAGCACCAGCGCCTGCACGGCGGCCAGCGGCAGCCCGATGGGCAGGCGTTCGGCGCCGGCGTAGGCGCTCTGAAGATCGCAGCTGCTGGCGACCACCGTGGTCTCGGTCGGTCCGTAGGTGTTGATCAGTCGCAGTTGCTGTCCGGCCACCTGTTGCCAGGCTGCCAGCTGTTCGGGAAATACCGCCTCGCCGCCAATGACCACCGTTTTCAGCCCGGCTGGAATCCGCGCCTGGCCGCTGCGCAGCGCCACCACCCATTCGTTCCAGAACGCGGTCGGCAGGTCGACGATGCTTATTGCCTGCGCCTCGATTCCATCGACGAAGGTGGTGATCGACTGCAGCAGCGCATCGGTACGCAGCACCAGGGTCGCGCCGGCGCTCAGGCTGACGAAGACTTCCTCGATGCTGGCGTCGAAGTTGAACGGCGCGAACTGCAGCATGCGGTCGTCCGCCGTCACGCCATAACGCAACCGCGCCGCCGCGCTGAAGTGGTCCAGCGCGCGATGGCTGATTTCCACGCCCTTCGGCGTGCCGGTGGAGCCGGAGGTGAACATCAAATAGGCCGCCGCCTCGCCGCTGCGCGGCGCATGCCGGCGCTCATGGCTGGCGAGCTGGCCGAGCAGCTGGATCGGTCCGGCGTAGCTGTCGGCCAGGCGATGCCGATAGGCCGCCTCGGTGATCACCAGCGCCAGCTCTGCGCTGGTGCAGATCAGTTTCTGCCGTTCGGCCGGCTGCTCGGCATCCAGCGGCACGTAAACGGCGCCCGCCAGCAGCACGCCGAGCTGGGCGAGGATCGCCTCCGGCGAACGCGCGAGCATCACCCCGACCCGCGCGCCGGGCTCCACGCCCTGCTCCGCCAGCGCCGCGGCAATCTCCTCGGCGCGCGCCAGCAGCGCGGCGTAGTTCAGCCTGCGCTCCCCCTGGCACAGGGCAATGCGCTCCGGCTGGCGCTCGGCGTGAGCGCGGATCGCCGCCAGCACGCTGGTCACCTCGCCCAGCTGCGCCTGCTCCGCGGCCGGCGCGTTCAGGCGCTCGCGAAATCGGTAGTCGGCCATCCAGGCATCGAGCACCCTGTCGCGCGGGGTCTCGGGTTCCGCCAGCCAGCGGCCGAGCAGCTCGAACAGTTCTTCCTGTAGCGCCTGCAGGTGCGCGGCGCTGTAGCAGGCCGGGTTGGCGTCGTAGTCCAGCTGCGGAACGCCATCTGCACCGACCTGCACTTCCAGGGTCAGGTCCTCCACCGGCCCGGCGCTGAGGTTGAGCGTGCGTGCCGCCAGCTCGCCGTAGGCCAGCGGGCGGTCGAACGGCATGATGTTGATCAGCGGGCCGAACAGCCGCTGCTCGCCACCGACGCGGCCAAGGTCGCGGCGCAGCGCTTCGTAGCGGTAATGCTGATGCTTGCGGCTCGCGCGGCGAAGCTTGCCGATGGCCTTCGCACTGGCGATCAGGCTGGCCTCGCCGTCGGCCTGCAGGTACAGCGGCGCTATGTTCATCTGCATGCACGGCACGTTGAACGCAGCCGAGCCGATGCGATTCATCACCATCAGCCCGAACACCTGGGCATCGCTGCCACTGACCTGGCGCAGCTGCGCGCTGAGCCCGGCCAGCAGCAGGTCGGCCCAACCAATGCCGTGGGTGTCGGCGGTGGTGCTCAGCGCCTGCCACAGCGACGGCGAAAAGCGCGCGCCGTGCCGCACGAAGGTCGCCGAGATCGGCGCGCTGCGATCGCTGAAGCTGACCGGCGGCGGCAGCCGCGAGAAGGTCTCCAGCCAGTAGCCGCGTGCGGCGGCGGTCTTGTTTTGCGCGTCGCGCTCGGCGTCCTCGGCAAGTACATCGGCATAACGGCCGAAGCTGCAGGGCGGTGCCAGCTCTCCGCGCACGGCAGCGCTGTAGAGTTCGGCGATGCGCTGGTACAGCAGGTTGGTGCCGTAGCCATCGAGGGCGATGTGGTGCACGCAGCTGTAGAGAAAATCCTGCCCGGCCGCCCGCAGCAGGACGAAACGGCAGGCCAGTTCGCGCTCAAGGTCGAACGGCTGGCGGATGTCGGCCATCGCCCAGTCGCGCACCCAGGTTTCGGCGTCGGCGAACGCCGGCACCTCCACCAGCGCCACCGTTAGCGGCAGCTCGCATGGGTCGAAGCTCACCGTTTCGCCGTCGATCATATATAGCCCGCTGAGTGCCTCGCACTCGCCCACCGCCTGCTGCACCGCGGCGATCAGCAGTGACGCCTGCACCTTGCCGGCGAAGGCGATGCACTCGGCGGTGTTGAACATGGCGCGGTCTTCGTTGAGCAGGTAGCCGTACCACAGGCCCTGCTGCGCATTACCCAGCGGCCTCATGCAGCACCTCCGTGCTGCTGGATCTGCGCCCACCAACCGTTGAGCGTCGGCGTCTTCGCCAGATCGGTGAAGCTCAGTTCCAGCCCCTGCTCGCGCCATTCGCTGAGCAGCGACATCACCTGGATCGAATCAAGGCCGTAATCGAGCAGGTTCTCATCCGGGTCGAACGGCTCGTCGATCTCATCGAGCATGGCCAGCAGGCGTGCCTGCAATGTCTCGCGGGTCAGCCTCAGCGCTGCCGCGTGCCCCAGACCGAGCACCTCGCGGCATTCGATCACCCGCCCGCAACGGGTGGCGACGTAGTTCAGCGCCATCTGATGGTCAGCCTGAGTGAAGTCGGCAATGCCATCGGCCAGCAGGAACGGCTGGATGTCGCGCATGAAGGCGTCGCAGGCGGTCATCAGGCAGCCGATGTGGCCGTAGATGCCACCGATGATCAGCTGATCGCGGCCCAGCTCGCGCAGCATGTGTTCCAGCGGCGAACGCTGGAAGGCGCTGTAACGCCATTTGACCAGGACCGTGTCGTCCGCCGCCGGCGTCAGGCCGGCGACGATGCCCTGGCGCGCTGGATACTGGGTGATGCCAGGCCCCCACATATCATTGAGCAGCGCCCGCTCGGCGTCGGCCTGCTGCCCCGGTTGCGCGGTGTAGACCACGGGAATGCCAAGCGCGTTGCAGCGCGCGCGCACGGCGGCCAGACGCTCGACCAGCGCGACGACGAAAGCGCTGCCCTCGCCCCAGAAATCGCAGAAGTAGTCCTGCATGTCATGGATCAGCAGCACCGCGCGCGCAGGGTCGACCGGCCACTGGACTTTGTTAACCGCCCATTCGCTGGGCAGGTTGTAGGGCGTGAGCGTGGGAATAGTCATGGAGCGAAGTCCTTATTCAGTAACGGTCATTTGTTCGGCGAGATGGCGGCGCAGGCGGGTCTTGTCCACCTTGCCCACCGCCGTCATGGGCAGCGCCGCGACCTGCTCGATGCGGTCCGGCAGCTTGTAGTCGGCGAGCCCGAGCTTGCGCAGGTACTTGCGCAGAGTGGCGCCCTTTAGCGCCGGGTCCCTGCTGACGACGAAGGCGCAGCTCTTCTCGCCCATCGTCTCGTCGGGCATGGAAACCAGCGCGGCGTAGGTGACGGCCGGATGCGCCATGAGCAGGTTCTCGACCTCCTCGGCAGCGATCTTTTCGCCGCCGCGGTTGATCTGGTCCTTGATGCGCCCAACGACCACCAGATAGCCATCCGTGCGCAGCCGCACCAGATCGCCGGAACGGTAGAACCCTTCTGCATCGAAGGCCTGGGCGTTGTGCTCCGGACTCTGGAAATAGCCGCGTATGGTGTAGGGTCCGCGGGTCAGCAGCGCGCCGACCTGCCCCGGCGCCACCGGGCGCCCGTCGCGGTCGACCACCCGGACCTCGTCGTCCGGGCTCATCGACCGGCCCTGGGTCAGGTAGACATGCTCGTCGTCATCGTCCAGGCGCGTGTAGTTGACCAGCCCCTCGGCCATGCCGAAGACTTGCTGCAATCGGCAGCCGAGCACCGTCGGGATGCGCCGCGCCTGTGCTTCCGGCAGCCGGGCGCCGCCGACCTGCAGCAGCCGCAGCGACGCCAGCTCCACCTCATGCCCGGGAGCCGCCTGCAGCCACAGCGACAGCGCCGGCGGTACCAGCGCGGCGACGTTGACCTGCTGCGCGGCGATCAACGAAAAACAGCTGGCCGGACCGGGATCGGCCGCCAGCACCACGCGGCCACCGGCGACGAACACGCCCAGCGCGCCGGGCGAGCTGAGCGGAAAGTTGTGCGCCGCCGGCAGCGCGCAGAGATAGCGGGTGTCACGGTCGAAACCGCACAGTTCCACACTGCGCCGCACGCTGTAGTAATAGTCGTCGTGGGTACGGGGGATCAGCTTCGGCGTGCCGGTGCTGCCGCCGGATAGCTGGAAGAATGCAACCTCATCTGCAGGCGTCGGCGAAAAGCTGAAACGCGCCACTGACGGCTGCAACCACGTCGCCAGACTGCGACTTTCCTGGCCGTCGGCATGGAGCACTACCGTCTCGATTGTCGGGTGTGCTTGTTGCAGCTCCGCAAGAAACAAATCGTCATTTTGAAACAGCGGATGCAGCCGGCTGGCAATCAAGAGGCGCGGACGGATCTGCTCAGCATAAGCCATCAGTTCCAGCCGATTGTGGCTGAACAGAGCGTTGACAGGCACTATTCCTGCCTTGAGCAGCCCAAAAAGGACGATGTAAAACTCGGCCTGATTACCTAGCTGTACGAGCGCACGGTCGCCGTGGGCAAATCCCTGTGCGGTCAGGCGATGGGCCAGATTGTCAGACTGCTCGTTGAGCTCGGCGTAGCTCAGCTCGCGCCTACCGCAGACCACAGCAATGGCGTTCGGCTGCCGCTTCGCCTGCAGCTCAAGCAGCTGACTAAGCGGCTCACCCAGCCAATAGCCAGCCTGCCGATAGCGCTCACGGAAGGATTCCGGCCAGCGCGTGAAGGGAGTCAGACTCACACTGCCTCCCTATCGATCCCGAAGGCCGAGAGCATGGTTCCGAGCTTGATGGCAGTTTCCCGCCACTCCGAATCCGGGCAGGAATCCGGCACGAGGCCAGCACCGGCAAACAGGCGGACGAGATTCTGCTGAATGATTCCGCAACGAATTACAACGGCCCATTCGCCGTTACCAGCTGAGTCGCACCAACCAACGATGCCGCCAAACACGCCCCGATCAAACGGTTCGAGTTCGGCAATCAGACGCTTCGCAGCTGCCGTCGGAAACCCGCATAGCGCCGGTGTCGGATGAAGCTTGCAAGCCAGGCGCAACGCCGACATGGGCTCGTGCAGTTCACCATCGATCGGAGTCGACAGGTGCCATAGCTTGGCGGTCTTGAGCAACGAAGGGGTCGAAGGAATCCTCAGGTTGCGGCACAGGGGTTTTAACTGATGTTCCAAATCGTCGATGACTAAACGATGCTCGTGCTGATCCTTGGCTGAAGCGAGTAGGGCTTGAGCAGCCCCTTCATCAGCCACGGGGTCAGGATTGCGCTTGGCCGAACCAGCCAGAGGATTAGTGGCGATAACCGCATCCTGTTTGCGCAAAAGCAACTCAGGGCTGGCGCCGATCAGTACGCCCTCCTCCGCTAGATCGACGGCGAAGTGGTAAGCCTCGGGATTCTGCCGGCGAAGGCTCTGAAAAATCGTTTGGGCACAAGGAGCCGCGTCGAATTTGAGTTCGAGCAGACGTGACAGTACGGCCTTGTCTATATGTCCATTGCGGAGCAGCTGCAGAGCCTGACCCACAGCGTGGTAGAAGCCATCCCGGCCCGGATGCTCGAGACGGTCAGTCGCCGCGCCACAGGGCAGGCCGCAAATTGATGTGGGTCCGGCAGTTGGAGGTAGGAATGTGATGTGTTGCGGCACGAATAGCCGCGACGGCTTTTCCTTGTCGAACGGAATCACCCCAACCACAGTCGGCTTCATAAGCCCCGCTGCGCGCGCCTGCTCAAACGCTTGTTGGACTTCGCCATCAAGGTCGCGCCCTTCCGCACCAGCCGGGGTTGCGACTCTGGCAAGGCAACCACTCGCTTCGACACCACCAGTAGGTGAATAAAATCGAAAGCAGGTATCGAAGATACGACTCTGGTGGGTGCCAGAGGGTAACGCCTGAGACCAAGCATTCACCACAACCTCCTCATTAATCTTAATCAGAATTGTTATCGTTTACGATTAGGCGGGAGAATGTAGTCAGGCGGGGCAAATGCGTCAAATTATTTCTAGGTACCGCTTAGCCAGGGCGGAGCAGCCACATGCCCATCGGAGGCATGCGCAGGCCTGCCGAGCTTGTAATAGTTAGAGGTGGGCGGACATGGCGGAGAGGAACGCTAATACGCTGAGACGCAGGCAGGGCGAAAGCAATCTGCTGTTTGCAGCACTGCCCGACCAACTGAAAAAGGATGGCGCTCTACAAGGTCAACAGCGGCTCCCGGCAACAGGAAGTGGTCAAGCTGCGCTGGGATTGGGAGATCCCGGTACCGGAGCTCGGAATCAGCGTTTCAGGCTGTGCGATGATGCCTTGCCCGCTAGTCTCCGTAGCGGCCACGTGGGCTGGACATATTGCGTTTAACCACTTGGTCCCAAGTTTGACGATGACGACATCGAAGCCTCTCGACCTCGGAACCTGATCTCGGAGGGATTGACACCAAACTTTTTGCGGAACACTGTGGCGAAATGACTGGCGTTGGCATATCCGAGATCTGACGCCACGCGCATCACGGCCCCCTCACCAGCGAATAACCGACTTCGAGCCTGCGCTATCCGCGCCTGAAAAAAGCCATAGACGCTGTTGCCGAAAACCTGGCGAAAAGCCTCGGATCAGCTTGGGCAGGCTCATCCCGGCTTCCCACGCTAACTCGGCTCTGACAGGACCCGCTTTTCGTCGCTCTGCCTGCCCGGCACTAGTTGCTGGTGCGCAGGCAGATTCCGCTCAAGGAGATCGCCCGGCATCCACTTGTGCTATGCGAGCCGGACGTTTGCAGGGCTTCTGGCAGCAACTTCAATCCGTGCTCAAACCGATTGAAACGCAAATGACGATTGCCGAGCGTATACCCACCCTTGAACTCCTGATGGCGCTCGTCGCCGCGGGTACGGCCTTGGCCGCTCGAGCCTTGCTCACCGAACTCAACAACCCAGATGTGACGACCCGGCCATTGGCAGGCGACACGACCATGATCACCACATATCTGATTCGGCGTCACGTCGAACCCAGCGAGCAACTGAGCCGCTTCATCAATCGAGTCACGCGTGCAGATCGAGTCCCTTCTGACCTCGCAAGCACTAGCGCGTCAGCACTTAGGGCAGGGCTTTAGCTTGGCGCGCATCGATCACCGACTCGCGTCAGAGGCGGAACAAACGCTGAAACGAACATAGGCTTTGGATTCGGTCGAGTCGGAACGGATCAATCACTTTCGACAACCCGATCGCAAGTGCCCCCAAAGGCTATGCAAACCTCGAGGACGGCGTTGATTGGCACTGGGATCGAGTCGTTGCCGGCGCAGCTCTGACCAGCCTGTTGGGCATTGGCGCCGAGCTGGCGGCCCCGTCCAGCCGCGACGAGGGGGATCGAATCGTGATAGCGGGTCGTGACAGCCTGCAATAATCGGTCAACAGGATGACACGGCAAAACAGAGCCGCCATCGCCCCTGTTCACCGCTCGACGTGTTTGCGGCGCGGGTTGGCTCCGCGGACCGGGCGAGCCATATCGGACGACGGCTCACGCAGAG
>Ga0207848_100108_pt1 | contig 64314 bp, 70 predicted proteins | sample TtaePargueraPR_10_FD_187737 | JGI IMG/M metagenome (GOLD analysis project Ga0207848, IMG submission 187737) | Aerobic enrichment media microbial communities from Bioluminiscent Bay, La Parguera, Puerto Rico - Tt and M2 (3) (SPAdes) | ecosystem: Environmental > Aquatic > Marine > Unclassified ... | reverse complement strand
CGGCAACACATGACCCACCTCGTCCGCCAACTCCACCACCGTCGCCGGCCGCAACCCACCATCCAGATGGTCATGCAGCAGCACCTTCGGCGCCCGAACGATCTCCGCCAACGAAACAGCCACCATGGGTGGAGGGTAGTAGGTTCCGACGTCGCACTCCGGCACGGGACACGGGTATCGCCGATGCCGGCGCGGGTGCCGGTCACCAGCCAGGCAGGATGTCTACGATGCTCACCGACGTACTGCCGTACCTGCGCTGCCCGGTCTGCCGCGCGCCGCTCGCCGCCCACGACGGCGGCGTCCCCCGCGCTGGCGACACCAACGGCAACACCGACGGCGCCGTGCGGGCACTGCGCTGTCCGGCTGGACACAGCTTCGACGTGGCCCGGCAGGGCTACGTGGACCTGATGACCGGCCGGGTCCGGCACGCCGGCGACTCTGCCGAGATGGTCGCCGCCCGCGACGAGTTCCTTCGGACCGGGCATTTCGACATGGTCGCCACGGGGCTGGTCGAGGCGGTGGGCAGCCCGGCCCCCGACAACCGGGGCACGGGCAAGCCGGCTCCGGACGACCGGGCCGGGCCGATCGTGGTCGATGCCGGCGCCGGAACCGGGGCCTACCTCGCGGCGGTGCTCGACGCGCTGCCCGGCGCCGTCGGACTCGCCCTGGACCTGTCCAAGGCGGCGGTACGCCGGGCCGCCCGCGCCCATCCGTCGGCCGCCGCGGTCCGCTGCGACACCTGGCGCCCGTTGCCCGTTGCCGACGCCTGCGCCGACCTGGTGCTGAACGTGTTCGCTCCGCGCAACGGCGGGGAGTTCGCCCGGATCCTGCGGCCGCGCGGCGCACTCATCGTGGTCACCCCGCTGCCCGACCATCTCGGCGAGGTGATCGGCCCCCTCGGGTTGCTCCGGGTGGATCCGGCGAAGGACGACCGTACCGGCGCGGCGCTGCGGCACCACTTCGACCGGGTCGCGCTGCACGTCCTGCGCCGACGGCTGTGCCTGTCGCACCGCGACGTCACCGCGCTGGTACGGATGGGGCCGAGCGCCCGGCACACCGACCCGGCCGATTTGGCCTCGGCGATCGCCGCGCTACCGGAACCTGTCACCGTCACCGCCGCCGTTCAACTGGCGATCTACCGCTGCCGGCCGGGCAGCTGACCGAGGACCGGTCAGGTCGACAGGTCGACCTCTTCCCAGCCGGGCGGTGCGTCGTGGTACGGGCCACGGAAAACGACCGCCCATTCCAGGGCCCACCGCCGTTGCCCGATGGCGTTGGCGTCCACCACCCCGGGCAACGGGTCGCCCCGCCGTTCCGCCTCCAGGTAGCCCCAGTCCAGGCAGTAGTAGAAGTCGAGCAGTACGGCGGCCTCGGCCGCGTCGCGGGGAGCGACGAGGGTCCGGGAGCGCCATTGGGCGAAGGTTTCGCCGGCCACCAGGTTCGGCAGCAACGCCATCAGCCGGTCGTCGGAGACCGCGACCGGGTCGAGGTGCCGGGTCAGCCCCAGCACCCAGGCCAACGCGAAGATCGCGTCGTGGTGCAGGACGAACGAGCGGTGGTCGCCGCGCCCCCCGATGACGAACTGCCACTCCGGCGGGGTGACCAGCTCGACCAGATGCGAGTTGAGCAGCCAGCTCATCGCCGCCTGCGGCGGCATCCCGAAGCAGCGGGCCAGCACCAGATGCAGGATCGCGGTGCGGGCCTCGATCTCCGGGGTGGGCCGCAGCTCGACCCCGTCGCCCGGCTCCCAGACCAGCGGAAAGCCGGCCGGAGGCAACGGTAGGCGGAGCCGGCGCAGCTCGTCGAGACTCTCCGCGCGAATGGCCCGGGGGTCAGGAGCGAGTACGGTCACAGGCTTCGTTCCCTGCTAGTCGGCGTCGGCTTCTCTCCTGAACGGACCCCCCGGCGAGGCAGGATATCCGCTCTGTGTCACGGGTACCACGACAAGGGGTGTCGGTACGCCGGTCGCGGCGGATCAGGCGATCCGGTCGACGACCAGCTCGGTGGCCGCCGGTGGCGCGTCGGTGAGCTGAACGGGATCCGTCGGGCCGAATCCGCCGGAGAGGGCCGGCAGCACGTCGGCGATCCGGTCGGGATCGTCGGCGCGCAGCTCGACGAGGGGGTCGCCGGCCCGGACCTGCTCCCCCGGCCGGCGGTGCAGGATCACTCCGGCGGCGGCGCTGACCGGATCCTCCTTGCGGGCCCGGCCGGCACCGAGCCGCCAGGCGGCCACCCCGATCGCGCGGGCGTCGACCGCGGCGACGTAGCCGTCCCGGTCGGCGCGGACCAGTTCGGTTTCGGCGGCGACCGGCAGCGGGGCGTGCGGGTTCCCGCCCTGGGCGGCGATCATCGCCCGCCAGGTGTCCATCGCCCGACCGTCGCGCAGCGCGGCGGCCGGGTCGGCGTCGGGCAGGCCGGCGGCGGCCAGCATTTCGCGGGCCAGCGCGAGGGTGAGGTCGACGACGTCGGCCGGGCCGCCGCCGGCGAGCACCTCGACCGCCTCGGTCACCTCGACGGCGTTGCCGACCGCCCGGCCGAGCGGGGTGGACATGTCGGTGAGCAGGGCGACCGTGCGGACGCCGTGTGCGGTGCCCAGGTCGACCATGGTGCGGGCGAGCTGCCGGGCGTCGGCGACCGACGCCATGAAGGCTCCGCTGCCGACCTTGACGTCGAGGACCAGCGCGCCGGTGCCTTCGGCGATCTTCTTGCTCATGATCGAGCTGGCGATCAGCGGGATCGCTTCGACGGTGCCGGTGACGTCGCGCAACGCGTACAGCTTGCGGTCGGCCGGGGCGAGGCCGTCGCCGGCCGCGCAGATGACCGCGCCGACGTCGCGCAGTTGGCTGACGAAGCGGGCGTTGGTCAGGTCCGCCCGCCAGCCCGGGATCGACTCCAGCTTGTCCAGGGTGCCGCCGGTGTGGCCGAGCCCTCGGCCGGACAGCTGGGGTACGGCGGCGCCGCAGGCGGCGACCAGCGGGGTCAACGGCAGGGTGATCTTGTCTCCGACGCCGCCGGTGGAGTGCTTGTCGACGGTGGGCCGGGCGACGCCCGACAGGTCGAGCCGCTCGCCGCTGGCGATCATGGCGGCGGTCCACCGGGCGATCTCGGCGGTGTCCATGCCGCGCAGCAGGATCGCCATGGCGAGCGCCGACATCTGCTCGTCGGCGATCTCACCCCGGGTGTACGCGGCGATGGTCCAGTCGATCTGGGCGTCGCTGAGTCGGCCGCCGTCGCGTTTGGTGCGGATCACGTCGACGACGCCGGCTATCTTGGTGCTGTCACTAGACAAGTCGGTCATACCTTCACGATGGCTCCAGGGTCGCGGGCGACGCTGGAGAGGGCGGGGTAGGAAATCGGCTGCCGGATGCTCGCGGTGCTGCTGCCGGGTGCTCGCGGTGCTGCCGCGATCGATCAGCCGGTCCAGCGGGTGCTCACCTCGGTCGGCGGGTCACCCTCGCCGGCCCAGGAGACCCCGCCGTCGGCGTCGACCACCACCACCCGGTGAGTACGCGCCCGACCCCAGGCCACCACCGACTCGGCTGACGGCCAGCTCGGCGCCTCCTCCAGGATGCCCGAGCCGGCCGCCTCACCGGTGGACTCGGACCGTTCCCAGTAGCCGGTCCAGACCAGCTCGCCGCCGGCCGAGTCGGGGTGTACGAAGACGGTGCCCCGGCCCCGCCACTTGGCCAGCCGGGCCGGCACCGCGGTGTCCGGCGCCACCACCGGGCGCCCGGCGGCATCGGCCCGCCCGACGTGCTCGGGGCCGACCCGGTCCCGCTCCACCGTGCCACGACCGGCACCGCGACCGGTGCCCCGGCCGACGCCGACGCCGGGGGCGAGCGCGGCGGCCGCGAGATCCGCCGGGCCGAACGCGTGCGGCAGCAGCTCCGCCACGGTCAACGGCGCCGGCAGCGCTTCGACCTGGCATTCCGGCCCGCCGTGCTCCCACAGCAGTTGGCGGCAGCGTCCGCACGGCATCAGCGGCTGGCCGTCCCCGCCGACGCAGGACAACGCCACCAGCCGGCCACCGCCGGTGCTGTGCAGCGACGAGACGACACCGCACTCGGCGCAGAGCACCACGCCGTACGCGGCGTTCTCGACATTGCAGCCGACCACCACCCGGCCGTCGTCGACCAGCCCGGCCGCGCCGACCGGAAAGTTCGAGTACGGCGCGTAGGCGTGCCGCATCGCCTCGGTCGCGGCCCGCCGCAGCTCCACCCAGTCGATCTCCACGACTGCCCTCCTCACCTGCACCGGCCACCGCCACCGGCCGGTCGGCCCGGTTCGTACGACCGGACCTGACCGGCCAGTAGTAAACGGTAACCGGCGTTGATCAGGCTTTGATGTAGGGCTTGCCGTCGGCGGCCGGTGCCCGTACCCGGCCGACCAGTCCGGCGACCGCGAGCAGCGTCGCCAGATAGGGCAGCATCGCCAGGAACTGGCTCGGGATGGCGCTGCTGATCGCCCCCAGATAGGCACCGAGCTGGTCGGCGAAGCCGAAGAACAGCGACGCCAGCAGCGCCCCGGTCGGGCTCCACCGGCCGAAGATCATCGCGGCGAGGGCGATGAAGCCCTTGCCGCCGATCATGTTCTTGGTGAACGAGTAGAGCAGCAGGGTGTACGACCCGCCGCCGATCCCGGCCACCATGCCGGCCAGCAGCACATTGCGGTAGCGCAGCCCCAGCACCCGTACGCCGAGGGTGTCCGCCGCGATCGGGTGTTCGCCGATCGACCGGGTCCGCAGCCCCCACCGGGTCCGGAACAGCGCCACGTTGATCACCACGACCAGGATCAGCGCCAGGTAGAGGAAGATGCTGCCGCGGAACAGCGCCGGCCCGAGCACCGGGATGTCGGACAGCAGCGGGATCTCCCAGGTGCCGAAGTGCGGCGGCTGGTTGTACGCCGGCTGGTCGGTCTGCATCAGCCGCTCGTAGAGGAAACCGGTCAGACCGATCGCGAACAGGTTCAGCACGATGCCGATGACCACCTGGTCGACCAGGTAGCGGATGGCGAACAGGGCCAGCAGCAGCGAGATGAACGCCCCGCCGAACGCGGCGGCGATCAGCCCGACCCAGACGTTGCCGGACATGGTGCCGATCAGCGCACCGGCGAACGCACCCATCAGCAGCTGTCCTTCGATGGCCACGTTGACCACCCCGGAGCGTTCGCAGAGCACCCCGGCCAGCGAGCCGAAGATCAGCGGCAACGCCAGCAGGAAGGTGCCCCGGACGATGTTGACCATCGGCATGAAGTTCTGCCCGGTCGGCGCGGTGGAGATCTGCCAGCAGAGGAAGCTGACCACGAAGCCGACGATGCCGACGCCGAGCAGCCAGCGGAACCAGCGGGCACCGTACGGGCTGAGCAGCAGCGCGCCGGCGGCGAGGGTCGCCAGGCCGAACAGCACCGCGCCCAGGTTGCCGGGGATCCGCAGCGCGGCCCCGCCGGCGGTCTCGCTGAGCGTGAACCGGGCCTGCTGCTCGGCGGCGAGCGAGCCGAAGACGGCGGCCGCGACCACGCCGGCGGCGACCAGGACGGCACCGCTGATCCGGGTACGGTTCCAGAACCGTTGTGCCACCGCCACCGGTGCGTCAGTTGCGATCATGGTGGACAACGCGGTCACCAGCCCTTCGCCATGCTGGTCTGCAACCGGGCGGACCGCGCCGCCCGGAGCTGGAAGATCGCCTTCACCAGGGCGGGGGCGGCGATGAAGATGACGATCAACGCCTGGAGCACGGTGACCAGTTCCAATGAGATACCGGAACCCGACTGCATCGCGTTGCCACCGGCCCGCAACGCCCCGAACAGCAGCGCCGCCAACGCGACACCCCACGGTTTGACCCGGCCGAGCAGGGCGACCAGGATGCCGTCGAAACCGATCTGGGCCGCGACCAGCGGGGTCAACGCGTTCGCCGTGGAGCCCAGCACCATGTTGGCGCCGCCCAGCCCGGCCAGCCCACCGGCGACCACCATCAGCAGTACGTAGGTGCCGGTGACGCTGATCCCGGCGGTCCGCGCGGCGTCCGGGTTGGCGCCGACGGCGCGCAGTTCGAAGCCGAACGTGGATCGGTTGAGCAGCCACGCGACGGCGGCGGTGGCGGCGACCGCCAGCAGGATGCCGGCGTGCACCCGCAGCCCGTCGCCGAGCAGCCGGGGCAGCTGGGCGGTGGTGTCCACCGGCCGGCTGATCGCGTCCGGCCGGTCCGGGTTCTGCACGCCGGGCTGCACGATGATCCAGGTGAGGAAGTACAGCGCCACGTAGTTGAGCATGATCGTGGTGATCACCTCGTGGGCACCGGTGCGGGCCTTGAGGAAACCGGGGAAGAAGCCCCACAGCGCACCGCCGAGCGCCCCGGCCAGCACCGCGACGACCGCGTGCAGCACCAGCGGCAGCGGCAGCAGGAAACCGGCCAGGGCGGCCACCACGACGCCGATGATCGCCTGCCCCTGGGCCCCGATGTTGAACAGGCCGCCCCGGAACGCCAACGCCACCGACAGCCCGGTGAAGACCAGCGGCGCGGTGTAGGTCAGCGTCTCGGAGATCGGCCGGAACACCGTCGACCACTCGGCGTCCCCGGCGATCCAGGACCGTACCGCCGTCGGGTCGATCACCGAGCCCTTGAACAGGTTGGCGTACGCCTCGCTGACCAGGGTCCAGCTGGCGGACAGCGCGTCGGCCGGGCGGGCGAAGAAGTAGGTGTAGGTGGCCAGCACCTCCGGGTCGGAGATGATCATCAGTACGCCGCCGATGACGACGGCCAGCAGGAGCGCGAGCACCGTCACGGTGACGGTGTTGGCGGCCCACAGGTTGTGCAGGAAGCGCTGGCCGAGGGAGTCACCGCCGGGGGCGGGCGGCTTGTCCGGCGAACCGGCCGACGAGCCGTTGTCGCTGCTCATTGCGTCCCTTCTTGCTCGGTCCCGCCGGTGACCCCGGCCATCAGCAGGCCGATCCGTTCCCGTGGGGTGTCCGGTCCGACCACGGCGATGATCCGGCCGCGGTACATCACCGCGATCCGGTCGGCCAGCCCGATCACCTCGTCCAGTTCGCTGGAGACGACCAGGACACCGGTGCCGGCGTCGCGTTCGTCGACGATCCGCCCGTGGATGAACTCGATGGAGCCGACGTCGACGCCCCGGGTCGGCTGGGCGGCGATGAACAGCTTCAGCGGCCGGCTCAACTCCCGGGCCACGATCACCTTCTGCTGGTTGCCGCCGGACAGGGTGCCGACCGCCGCCTGTCCCGAGGACGTACGGATGTCGAACTGGGCGATCCGCTCGGTCGCGGAGGCGGCGATGGCCGCCGGCCGCAGCGCCAGACCGGAGCCGAACGGCGGCTGGTCGTACAGGTCGAGCACCAGGTTCTCGGCGACGCTGAACTCCTTGACCACGCCGTCGATGCTGCGGTCCTCCGGCACGTAGCCGACCCCGGCGCGCAGCACCCGTTTGGTGCTCCAGCCGTCGATCCGCTCGCCGTTGAGGGTGACCGTGCCCGCCGCCGACGGCAGCAGACCCATGATCGCCTCGACGAGTTCGGTCTGGCCGTTGCCCTGCACTCCGGCGATGCCGAGCACCTCGCCGGCCCGTACGGTCAGGTCGACCCCGTCGACCACCCGTACGCCGCGCTCGTCGTCGACGACCAGGCCGGCCACTTCGAGCACCGGGTCGCCCGGCTGCGCCGGGGTCTTGTCCACGGTGAGGCTGACGCTGCGGCCGACCATCAGCGCGGCCAGTTCGTCACGGCTCGCGGTCGGCTCGGCGGTGGCGACCGTACGGCCTCGCCGGATCACCGTGATCCGGTCGGCGATCGCCTTCACCTCGCCGAGCTTGTGGGTGATGAAGACGATCGACTTGCCGGCCGCCTTCAGCGACCGCATGACGGTGAGCAGTTCCTCGGTCTCCTGTGGGGTGAGCACGGCGGTCGGCTCGTCGAGGATCAGCAGGTCGACGTCGCGGGTCAGCGCCTTGACGATCTCCACCCGCTGCTGGATGCCGACCGGCAGGTCCTCGATCACCGCGTCCGGCTCGACCGCCAGGCCGTACCGGTTGGAGACGTCGACCACCTCGGCGCGGGCCCGGCGCTGGTCGAGGAAGCCGAGCAGCCCGCCCCGGGTGCGTTCGGCACCGAGCATGACGTTCTCCGCCACGGTGAGCACCGGCACCAGCATGAAGTGCTGGTGCACCATGCCGATGCCGGCGGTGATGGCGTCCCGTGGGCTGCGGATCTTGATCGGGGTGCCGTCCACCAGGATCTCGCCCTCGTCCGGCTGCAGCAGCCCGTAGAGGACGTTCATCAGGGTGGACTTGCCGGCGCCGTTCTCGCCCAGCAGGGCGTGGATCTCGCCCGGTTCGACGGTCAGGTCGATGTGGTCGTTGGCGACCAGGTCGCCGAAGCGTTTGGTGATGCCGCGCAGTTCGAGTCTCAGCGGAGCCTCCCGGGGAGACTCCGGGCCACCGGCGGGTGCCCGGAGGGGTCGATGGCTGAGGCCGCCCCTGTCACCGGGGTCTACGGGCCCCGGTGACAGGGGCGGGTGTCGCTCGCGAGGCGCGCCGGGGCAGCCCCGGCGCGCCAGCCGCCGGTTACTCCGGCTGCGCGGCGGAGGTGACCTCGATGGTGCCGGCGATGATGTCCGCCTTGAGCTGCTCGACCTCGGCCTTCAGCTCGTCGGAGACACGGTCGTCGAACTCGTTGTACGGGGCCAGCGAGACGCCGTTGTTCTCCAGGTTGCCCAGGTAGCCCGGGTCCGGGCTGAGCTCGTCGCCGTTCGCGCCGGCCAGCACGGCCTGCTTCACCGCGTCCGGGATGTTCTTGACCACGGTGGTCAGGAAGGTGTCGCAGTACTGCTCGGCGCTCTGGCAGCCGTCGACGTCGACCCAGATGACGCTGTACGCGCCACCGGCGGCCTGCGCGGCGGCGGCGGTGCCGAGCCCGGCGCCACCGGCGACCGGCATGATCACGTCAGCGCCCTGAGCGACCAGGCTGTCGCCGACCTTCTTGCCCTCGTCCTGCTTGACGAAGTCGTTGGTGAACGAGCCGTTCTGGGACGCCTTGTCCCAGCCCAGCACCTGCACGTCGGCGCTCTTGACCTCGTTGTAGTGGGCGACGCCGTCGACGAAGCCGTCCATGAAGATGGTCACCGGCGGGATCGGCAGGCCGCCGTAGGTGCCGACGATGCCGCTCTCGGAGAAGCCGGCCGCCAGGTAGCCGGCGAGGAACGCGGCCTGGGCGGTGTCGAACTGCATCGGGTAGACGTTGGCCAGGTCGGTCGGAGCGTCGACGATGCCGAACTGCTGGTCCGGGTTGGCCTCGGCGACCGTGGTGGTGGCGTCGCCCATCAGGCCGCCGACGGCGAGGATGAAGTCGCAGTCCTGGTTGACGTAGCCGGTCAGGTTCGGCTCGTAGTCGGCCTCGGCGCTGGAGGCGACGTAGTCCCCGTCGACCGCGTCGTTCTCGCTCTGCGCCGCCTCGATCCCGGCCCAGGCCGAGGCGTTGAAGGACCGGTCGTCGATGCCGCCGACGTCGGTCACCATGCACGCCTTGTACGCCTCGGTGGCCTCGCCACCGGTGCCGTCCGTGCCTTCGTTATCGGGTGCCTCGCCGCACGCGGCAGCGGTGAGCGCCAGCCCACCCGCCGCGAACATCGAGACGATCCGCATCCCACGCGTAGCGCGCAAGACGGTCTCCTTCCATTGCACACCGCAGACTGTCGCGGCATCGCGTCCCCACCCGGCCGGTCGGACCGGACGTACTTTGGACGGGAGCGTACGCGCGGTCCCGTCCACCGGCCGACAATCGTGCACGACTGTTGAGCCGCCGTTACCCTCGCGTAACTCTCCCGTGCGGGAGATCACCCCCGGATCCGCAGGGTCGCTCCCGCCGCCGACCCTATAAGGGGCGGCAGCGGGTCGTCGGCGGTTCACCCGGTCGTGACCGGGGCAGGTGACGGCACGGTCGGTCGCCGTACGGTGGCTCGGTGTCAGCGCCAGAAGACGGCGACGGCGGCGTTGACCAACGTCAGCACGATGATCGCCAGGAAATGCCCCTTGTTGACCGATTCGCGCTTACGGGAGAAGAAGACCATCGCCAGGATGGCGAGCCCGAGCACCAGTTTGGTAACGAGTTTCGCCGGTGCCGGTTCGGCGCCGTCGCGCAGCGGCGCGGACAGCCCGATGCCGGTGACCACCTGGATGACCGCACCCCAGAGCATGGCCGGGTTGATCCGGATGTGACCGCTGAACCACTGGACGGCGGCACCACCGAGCAGCAACGCGAACCCGATCAGGTGGGCGTAGAGCAGTACGAGTCTGAGAGCTTCCACGACCTGCATCCTCCCGTACCGTGGCCGCCCGGACCGCCCCCGGGGTCCGGCGTGCCCCCGCTGACGCTGCGGTCGGGGTCATCAGGTCACGGCGGTCGGAGGTCACCAGGTCGCGGTGCGGCGCAGCCGTCGCGGTCGACCGTCGGGGTCGTAGAACAGGTGGTACGGCGGAGTGGCCCACGCCCGGGTGAACGTGGACAGCTTCGCCGGTTCGTGCCGACGCAGCCGCCCGGCCGGGCGTGGCCCCCGGCGGCCGTCGCGGTACCAGGCGTCCAGCGTGTCCGCCGCCGCGCCGACGGCCCGGACCGTGTCAGCCGGGTCGAGCAGGTCGTGGTCCCGGCTACCGTCCGGGGCCCGGTCCAGATGCTCGCGCAGCAGGGTGAGCCGCAGGTCACGGGCGAAGGTACGGGCGTGGTCGCCCAGCCCGGCCGGGTCGTACGGGGCACGCGGGTCCCGGGTGTCATCGAGGACCGCGCAGGACAGTTCGCTGTCGTGGGTCCAGGAACGCCGGTTGAAGTTGTCGCTGCCGACACTGGCCCAGACGTCGTCGACGACGCACACCTTCGCGTGCACGTACACCGGGGTCCCCGCGTGGTTCTCCACGTCGAACACGTGCACCCGGTCCGGGTCGGCCCGGCGGCAGACGTCGATGGCGTGTTCCCGGCCGACCACGTTCGGTGGCAGCGCCAGCCGGCCGTCCACGTCGGGGTGGCGCGGCACCACGACGATCAGATGCAGGTCGGGGTTGGCCCGCAGGGCGTCGGCGAACAACTGCGCGACCTGCGACGACCACATGTACTGGTCCTCCAGGTAGATCAGCCGGCGGGCCCGGCGGATCGCCTTGGCGTAGCCGAGCGCCACCGTACGCTCGCCGTGCGGCGCGTACGGGTAGGGCCGTGACTTCGCCGGATAGGTACGCAGCACCTGCACGGCGTGCGGGCCGCAGGCCGCCGGCGGGTCCGGCGGTGACGGCAGCGGCCCGCCCCGGGCCGGGCGGCCGGCGAGCCGGTCCCGCAGCATCGCGACCGGGTTGCCCCGCCGCAGGGCGGTCGGGTCGGTCCAGCGTTCCCGGAAGGTCAGGTCGAGCGCGGCGACGACCGGGCCGCGCAGCTCCAACTGGACGTCATGCCAGGGTGGCCGGTCGCCGTACCGGGGCGACATGCTCACCGGCTGCGGATCGCCCAGATGGGCGGCGTCGTCGCGCCGGCTGTGACACAGGTCGATGCCACCGGCGAAGGCGACATCCCGTTCGGGGCGGCCGGGGTGGCGGGCCACCACCAGCTTCTGGTGGTGCGAGCCGAACCGGCGTACCCGCTGGTCGAGCAGCACCTGGCCACCATCGTCGTTGATCTCCTCGGCCAGGTTGCGGTTCTGCTCCGCGCTGTAGATCAGCACGTCGAGGTGGGAGCGCCAGACCAGGCCACGGACCGCCACGCCCCGGCCAGCGGCGGCGGAGAGCAGATCGGCCACGGTCGGTCCGTCCGGGCGTAACCGCTGGTCGGGGTCGCCCCGCCAGTCGGTGAAGAACAGTTGGTCGCCGTCGCCCATCGCGGCGACGACCTCGACCAGCCGGTCGAAGTACGCGGCCCCGTGCACGTGTACGTGCACCTGGTTGCCCCCGGACCACGCCGGCAACCCAGAGGCCGGGTTGCCGCGCTGCTCCCCGGTGAGGAACCAGTCGTCGATCGGCATCCGTACCTCCCTCCGGCCGGTCGGCGCGGTCGACTTGCAGCTACCCCGGAACGCGGCCGGCGACACCTGCCCCCGATGGTGCGGTCGCTGCGGCGACGGGGCAGCCCCGTCCGTCCTCAGCATGCTCACAGCGCGTCTGCAGCATCATCGCCGGCATGCGAGCGGTGATGTTCGACGCGTACGGCCCGCCCGACGTGCTCACCCAGGTCGACCTGCCAAAGCCCGTACCTCGTGGCGACCAGGTGCTGGTCCGGGTGCACGCCACCACGGTGACCTCCGCCGAGTGCGGGATGCGCCGGGGTGAGCCCCGGTGGGGCCGGGCGATCATCGGTCTGCGTCGTCCGCGCAAGGGGATCCGGGTGCTCGGGCTGGAGTTCGCCGGCGAGGTCACCGCGACCGGGCCGGCGGCCAGCCGGTTCCGGGTCGGCGACCGGGTCTTCGGCTTCACCGGCTTCGGTGTCGGGGCGAACGCCGAGTACAAGTGCCTGTCTGAGCGGGCGTCGATGACAACGATGCCGGCGAACGTGCCGTACCCGCAGGCTGCCGCGACCGTCGACGGGTTCACCACCGCCTGGCATTTCCTGCATGACCTGGCCGGCCTGCGGCCCGGCCAGAAGGTGCTGGTCGTCGGCGCCTCCGGCAGCATCGGCACGTACGCCGTCCAGCTCGCCAGGCAGCTCGGCGCCGAGGTGCACGGCGTGTGCAGCGGCCGCAACGCCGAGTTGGTCGGCTCGCTCGGCGCACACCGGGTGTTCGACTACACCGCCGAGGATTTCACCGCCAGCGGCGAACGCTACGACGTGGTCTTCGACACGGTCGGTCGCAGCTCGTTCGCCCGGTGCCGGCCGGTGCTTACCCGGCGCGGCTGCTACCTGCCGACGACCGGGCTGATGACGAACAACCTGCTGGCGGCCGGCACGGCCGTCGGCGGCGGCCGGCGGGTCCGGACCGGGATGTCGGTACGCAAGCACGCCGCCCTGGCCGCGCTGCGGGAGCTGCTCGGCGACGGCCGGCTCCGGGTTGTCATCGACCGCAGCTACCCGTTGGCCGAGATCATCGAGGCCCACCGGTACGTCGACAGCGGGCACAAGGTCGGCAACGTCGTGATCACCGTCGCGGCCGGCGACACCCCGCCTGGGTGAGCCGGTGTTCGGGCCGGCCGCGTGATCGGCGTTCGTCACCGAGGTGACAGCGGTGCACAAGCCCTGAGTGGCGACTCGCCGTGCACGCGGCTCGGGAACCCGAGGTGTCTCCGCAGGTTTGATGCCACAGGTGCATCAAAATGCACCTGTGGCATCAACCTCAAACCGGTACCCCGACCCGATGAGGTGACGCTGTGTCGAGCGGCCGGGGCGTGCCTGACGATCCCCTTCGTTACGGCCGCCGCTCGTGGTGACGTCAGGACCGGTCGGCGGCTCAGCCGGACGGAAGCTGAGCAGGTGCGGAGTTGCCATGGGTGGCTGGTGACGGGGATGGTCCAGGTCGGTCGAGGCGGGTCGCGGTGATGAATCCGAGCAGCAGACCGACGACGATCGCGCCCGGTAGGTACAGCACACCGTCGTAGGCTCGCCCGTACTCCATCGGGAAGAGCACGAGCAGGGACAGGACCAGGCCGACGGTCACGGTGCCGGGCGTGGCGAGAATCCCGAGGATGAACAGCGGTAGGGCGAGGAGCATCCGCTTCCCTAGGCGTCGCAGGGAGGCGGGTCGGCCGCGGATCGCGACGATCGTCCAGGCCGCTACGGGGACCGCCAGTCCCGGTGCCGCCATGACGGACAGGTAGTCCATCATGTACGATTCTCCGCTGAGGGTGGGCTCGGGAGAGTACTGGTAGTAGAGGGCACCACCGATGGCGGTCAGCAGCGCGAAGGTGGCGGGTAGCCGCCAGTACGGCCGGCTGCGCTGGCGACTGGACGTGGCCAGGACACCCATGGCGGCGACAATGGCGAGTACGGTCGGCAGGCCGACTGCGACCAGCAGCAGGACGGGCGGCGCCTGCCTGTCCCCCAGGTACAACCGGGCGAGGAAGCCACCCGGAACGAGGAACGCGGCCAGCACGGTGATGGTGATGACGAGCCGGCGTGGTCGCCGGGGTGGCCGCCGGGTCACGGCCGGGTTGGTCGAGGCCGTCCAGACGGCGATGCCGAGGATGATCCCGCCCGCGGCGAGCCAGGGCAGCAACCGGGGCGTCGTCCAGCCGCCGCGCACCACCGCCATGTTCACCCCCAGCAGTACGGCAGAGCCGGCCAACGTCGGCAGCAGGGGTCGGCCACGGTAGGCGGCGGCGAGGAGCAGGCACAGGGCGGCACAGACGATGCCGGAGAGCTGAAGCTCATGCATCCACACCCGCTCCTCCTCACCCGACCATCCGGGCCAGCCGGCGGGCTGCGGGGGCAGCACAGAGCCGTCCGGTGCCAGCCGGCTGGGCCAGGAGTTCTGCACCCCGATGTTGGGAGTCAGGTAGGTCAGCGTCACCGCCCAGGCGAGGACCGAGTAGATCGCGCCTGCCAATGCGACGCGGTGCCACCACGGGCCATGTGCGACGGCCGGAATCCGACTGGCCCTGACCTGATCGGGCTCGGTCGCAGACAGCGGGGTAATCGCTGGAGTCACAGTCGCGGACGGCACTGCGGACGCGGTAGGCACTGCGGACGTGCTCGGCGCTGCGGACGCGGCAGAGCGGAGCGGTCTGGCCAGCCGTACCGTGTGGGCCAGCGCGAGCACCACCGCGATGAACACGAACCCGGGCAGGGCCGGCAGAACGGTCTCGATCGGCAGCGAGTCGCCCTGGTTGTGGTAGGAAAACAACGGAAGGGGCACTCGGCCGAGGTATGCCAGCCACCACCATGGCCGCCCCGCCGCCACGGCCGGTGTCTGAGGTGCCAGCAGCACCATGGCGTAGGCGGTGGCCAGCGTCAGGGCAGGAGCGGCGAGCCCGGCCAGGATGATCGCCGACACCCGACGCGACCGTCGGGACAGCTCCGCGAGACCTGCGGCCACCGGCGGGAGCAGCACCGACAGGCACAGGGCTGCGACAACCGCGAACAAGGCGCCGTCCCAGACCTGGTTCGCGGCGCGCGCGAGCACGTCGACAACGAGCAGACCGGCGATCACCGGTAGGGTCGCCCACCCACAGCCCGCCACGCCGAGCGCCCGGCCGGCGCGCCGCCGCAGCAGCCGCCGGGCCAGCAGCGTGCCGACCACTGCCGCGAGGGCCACATGGACCACGTAGTTCAGGGCCAACAGGGAGATCGCCGTGGCGGGCGTGTACCGCAGCCAACCGGTCAACGGCCCCAGGGAGACCGTCGCCGCCATTGCCAGCACCAGGCTGAACAGGGGCGCGAGGAACAACCATCCCGCGTGTGCCCGTGCCTGCGACGGTCCGCGCAGCCAGGGCAGCGGCGCCGGGTCGGCACCCGGCGGGCGGGCGAGCGCGAGACTGGCCGCGAAGCGAAGCTGCCGCCACTTCCGCAGGGCAGCGACAGCGCCTTCCTCATGGCCGAGTGCGTACAGCTCGCCGGCCCACTCCCGGCTCATCTCCTCGCGCAGGTGTGCCGGCCAACGCCGCGCCGCTGCGGCCAGCAGCCACTCGGCGATTCGCTGCGTCAAGGTGCTCACCACCCCGGTGCCGATGTGAAGGTGGCGGCGTCGGCGGCCCGAGTGCCACCGGCTGCGCGCGGGCGCAGTTTCGCCCGCAGGGCCGCTAGCTCGGCGCGGGCCGCCGCCACCCCCTCCGGCGTCAGGCGGTGGTAACGCCGGGCCGGCCGTCCCGCCGCACTGGGGTCGACGTCCTCCCAGTCGGCCCGTAGCCAGCCCGCCTCCTGCAGCCGGGCCAGGATCGGATACAAGGTGCCGCTGGGCTGGCCGGTGGCCTGCATGAGCTCCAAGCCGTACCGGCCAGCCTGCGGATCGTCGAGCAGCACCGCCAACACCTGAGCCACGCTGGTGGTGACCCGGACACGTTCGGTCATGGGTGGACCATACTTGGTTCGCTACATAGGGTCCATCCCCGATTCGGTCCGGCCGCACACCGACGTGGCCCCGGCAGTCGCTGTTCAGGGTTGCAGCCACCATGGACTGCTGTACGCCACCCCGAAGTCGTTGCACGGATGCCCGTTCGGGCCGGGCGTCGGGTTGGCCAGCTCCGGGTCGGACACCCGCAGCACGACCCAGTCGCCGTCGGCGACGTCGAGCGGCACGGTGAAGTCGGCGACCGACCCGGAGACGGTGTCGACGACGTCGACGACGGTCGGTACCGAGGTCCCGGGGCGCAGCACCTGGACACGCAGCGGCTTGCCGTCCCACACCGCACCCCGGTCCAGGTCCACCTGGAACCGGACGTCACCTGAGGTCAATCCGATGACCCCACCCATCCGTACGCCGTTGGCGGTCGCGTCCAGCCGCAGGCCGGAGACGCGGGTGGCGAAGCAGCGGCGGGCCGCCATCGCCTCGTACACCGCCGCGCGGGTGTTCTCGGCGACCCACAGGCCGCTGCGGCCCTTGCCCTCATGGAAGCCCCAGGTGGTGCCGTGCTCGTCGGTGACCCCGGTCAGACCGGGCCGCCAGCCGGCGTTGAGGCAGGCCACCAGCGGCGAGGCCGTCCGGGACGACCAGCCTTCGAACAGATAGTCGTCGGTACGGTTGAACATCTCCAGGCCGACGAGCTGCGGGCGGGCCGAGGCGTCGTACGAGAAGTTGTCGAACCGGCCGATCTCCCGGCCCGGGTGGTTGAAGCTGGCCAGGCCACCCGGCCGCCCGACCAGCCACCGGTAGAGGCTGCCGGGGCTGCCGGCCCGCAGCAGGTCGGCGAAGTCCGAGGTGTTCCACACGTTGATGTGGCCCTGCAACGGGTGCGACCACTCGAAGCCGCGGATCGCGGTGAACTGACCGGGGTCGTCGGCCGCGTTGGCGAGTTCACCGGTGGTCCGCCACTCCGACTGGCTGAGCCCGCTGATGGCGAACATCGTGGCGTGGTCGGTGAGCGCGGCGACGTCGAGCCCGGCCTCGCGCATCGAGGCGAACGCGTCGTCGGCGCTGCCGTCGCCGTCGGACATGACGGTGTGGTTGTGCAGGTCGGCGTGGACCAGGGTGGTTCCCTGGCTGATCCGCGACGCCCGGGACGCGCCGGGCGCGGCCACGGCCGGCGCGCCGGCCGACGCCGCACCGGCTGTCATCGCGGTGGCGGCCCGCGCGGTGCCGGGGACGGCGGCGAGCATCAGCATTCCGCCGGCGGCGGCCAGCATGGTCCGGCGTCCGAGGCCGCCGGCCGGGTCCGTGGCGGGGTCGATCTGGCCGTACGGCATCTGGCCCGACTCGTGGTCGTCGCGCTCATGGTGGTGGTGGCAGTGGTGGGGGTGGGGTCCACTCATGCCAATCATTAGATCGATATAAGTCTTTCCGGCACGCTGCGCCGAGTTGTCCGGCAGACGAACACCGCACGTCTCACCCGACGGGGCCGACCCGCCGACTGTGGTTCGGCATGATCACTTAACCTGCAGCTGGGAGAGCGTCGGCGTGTCGCCCAGCAGTACGTCAAGTGATCATGGGGGCAAGGTGCCTGACTGGCGCGACCCACTTGGCGCCAGGGCAGGCTCTGCCGGGGCGTCGGCCCTATCTGCTGTGCTCCGTCGGACCCGTGGCGCGGTAGAAAACGAAGCTGGCGAGTCGACCGAGTCGACCACGACTGCGGCCGTTCTCCGTACCGCCGGTCAGGCCGGCTTCGGCGAGCGCGGCCAGCACCCGCTCGGGCCGGCTGGCCAACAGCCGGGGGTCGCTGTGCAGACGTCCCGACCCGTGGCCCGGGGCCGTACCGTCGATGTCGACGACATGGAGCTGACCGCCGGGGCGCAGCACCCGGCGGACCTCCCGCAGCGCGCGGGCCCGCTCCTCGTCGGCCAGGTGGTGCAGCATGAACGCGGACAGCACCCGGTCGACGCTGGCGTCGGGCAGCGGCAGGTCGCCGGCGAAGGCGACCTCGTAACGGACCGGCAGCTTGGCGCGGGCGGCCTTGCGCCGGGCCAGCCGCAGCGCACTCTGGTCCGGGTCGATGCCGACGGCGTCGACGTCCGGCTGCCGGCGCAGCAGCGCCCGCAGCAGGTTGCCGGTGCCGCAGCCGATCTCCAGCACGCGCAGCCCGGGCCGGATCTCTGCCCGGTCGAGCAACTGCTGGTGCACCCGCCCCGCGCCGACGAGCCGGCTGAACGGGTCGTAGAGCGGCAGCAACCACTGCCGCCCCATCGCGGGCAGGTAGTGCTGGTGCGGACGGCTGGCGCTGCCCTGTCCGGTCATGTCACTCTCCTGATATCGGACGAGATTCGGTCACGCTTCCCAGCATCGGTCGCTGATCGCAGCGTGGCATCGGCGAGGTTGTGGAGACGATGCGACAAAGTTTGGCCTCGGTTCCCCGCGTGGTCGGTGCCGCCGGGCGGGGCGTCCCGCTGGTCGGCTTTCCCCGCGTACCCGGCGTCGCCCCAGTGGCGGTGGCCCGGATTCGGCAGCGTATGCCGGCCATCGCCGCGATCCCCGCCGACGCGCACACCCACGACTTCGTCGCGCTCTGCTACGCCGAACGGGCCGACGCGACGGTGTGCATCGACGACCGGGCCTGGCCGGTGACCGACGGGGATCTGCTCGTCGTTGCCCCGGGCCAGGTCGTGTCGTTCGGCGAGCGGCCCGAGCAGCTCGACATCGACGGCTGGGTGGTGTGGTTCCCCGCCGACGCGGTCCGCCCCGGGACCGCCGGGGCGTACGCCTCCTGGCGGACCCATCCGCTGCTGTTCCCGTTCGCCCGGGGCACCGACCGGGCGCAGCGGCTCAACGTCCCGCTACCGGACCGGGCCGCCTGGTCCGGGCGCTTCGCCGCGCTCGACGACGAGCTGCGGGCCCGACGCGACGGCCACCAGGACGCCGCGCTCGCCCACCTGACCCTGCTGCTGGTGGCCGCGGCCCGGCTGTCGACCAGCGTCGCCGACCAGCTGCGTGCCTCGGACGAGCCGCTGCTCGCGGCCGTATTCGACATCATCGAACAGCGTTACCACGAGCCGATCTCGCTGGCCGACGTCGCCGCCGCACTCTCGCTCACCGCCGGTCACCTCACCACCGTGGTACGCCGCCGCACCGGCCGTACCGTCCAGCAATGGATCGCCCAGCGGCGCATGCAGCAGGCCCGCGTGCTGCTCACCGAGACCTCGCTGACGGTGGCCGCGATCAGCCACCGGGTCGGATACCCGGACGTCAGCTACTTCATCAAGCGGTTCCGGGCCGAACACGCGGTCACCCCGGCGCAGTGGCGGGCCGCTGCTTCTTCCGTTACGGCAACTGCTTCAGCTCGTCGACAACGGCTCGCCGCACCACCGCCCGGCTGAACGTCACCGTGCCGGCCGGGATGATGCTGTCCGGCACCGCCGTGGTGTACACCGACCGCGAACCGAGGAAGGTGTAGTCCTCCCGGTCGAAGATCCATTCGTGGCGTACGCCGGTGCCTTCCTCGACCCGGGCCACCGCGACGCCGCTGCGGCCGGTCGCGTCGGTCGCGTCGTCGACCAGCAGTACGCCCGGGATCTTCGCCGCCGCCCGGTAGAGGGCGGCGCTCAGCTCGGCCGGCGGGTACTGCTCGCCGATCAGGTCACCGATGGTGGTGAACGCCTGGTGGTCCGGGTGGTTGCCCTGCCCCCGGGTCTCGGCGTAGATCCACTCCAGCAGCGCGTCCGGATCGGTCGGCAACGTTGTCAGCCGGTCGTACGCGCCGAAGTGCCTGACGTCGCTGTCGAGGGTGATGCCGGCCGGCTCGTTCAGCTCGTCGATCAGCCAGCCACGATGGCCGTCCGGCGACAGCCACACCTGGCGCTGGTGCAGTCCCTGGCGTACCAGTCGGGTTTCGCCGGTGTCCGCGTTGTGCGCTTCGTACGTGTTGGCCACCTGGCTTTCGACGTAGATGAACTGGTCCGGCCGAACCGGACCGGTGTCCCGGGTGGCGGCGACCAGCGCGATCTCGTCGAGCAGCGCGGTCGCGCCCTCGGCGGTGCCGGCGGCGGGGTCGGCGAACTGGGCCGGCCCTTCGGCCATCTGATCGGGGCCGGCGGTCGAGCCGGCCGGATCGCCGGCCGGATCGCCGCCGGGGTTCAGCGCCAGGCCGACGACGATCAGGCCGGCCAGTGCGGTCGCGACGGTCGGCACCGCGACGGACAACCGGGGCAGCCGCCACCGGCGGTCCGGCCCGGCCGCAGCACCCGGTGTCGGGATGCCTCGGCGCTCCTGCTCGATCATGGTCATCAGTAACTCCCGGTGGAAGAGGTGACGTCCGGCCGGCAGGTCCCGGGCTGCCGGCGGCCCAAGCGGCGCGTCGGGCTGCCGGCCGGTCTCCCCGGGGCGGATTCCGTTGGTCCTCATCGGATTCCCTCCGTGACGGTCCGTGCCGCAGGATTGCGGTCACCTCTTACCTGTCCGGGCAGCGGCGCGGGTTCCACCGGCCCGGTGCCCAGCTGAGGTGGTACGCCGAGCAGGTCGCGGAGTTTGCGGCGGGCACGCGACAGCCGGGACCGGACGGTGCCGACCGGTACGCCGAGCGCGGCAGCGGCCGAGGCGTAGTCCACCCCCTCCCACAGGCAGAGGGTGACCACCTCGCGTTCCGGGCGGCGCAGCGATGCGAGCGCGGTCAGCACATGGCCGAGTCGGCGGTCGTCGTCGAGGCGGCGGCCGACGTCGTCGGCGTGGTCGGCGACGCTGCCGCCACCGGCGGCTTCCGCAGCGGCGAACGTGGCAACCGCCGCCCGGTAGCGTCGGTTGCCCCGCTGGGCGTTGCGGGCCACGTTGGTGGCGATGCCGAGCAGCCAGGCCCGCAGCGAGCCACCGTCGGCGTCGATGCGCCCCCGCAGCCGCCAGGCCTGCAGGAACGTCGTCGACATCACGTCCTCGGCGCTCGACCAGTCGGCCGTCAACCGGAACGCGTGGTTGTACACCGTCTTCGCGTACCGGTCGAACAGCTCGCCGAAGGCGGCGGCGTCACCGGCCCGCGCCCGGGCGCGTAGGTCCGTCGTCATGCTCATTGTCTGTCCGCCACCACCACCCGGGTTCCCACCCGGCGGGTCACCGCAGCGGCAGCTTCATGCCTTCGTGGCTGGCGACGAAGCCGAGCCGCCGGTAGAAGCGGTGTGCGTCGGTCCGTGCCTTGTCGGTGGTGAGTTGGACCAACCCGCAGCCCCGCTCCCGCGCCCGCTCGATCACCCACCTCATCAGACTCCCGCCGAGACCCTCGCCACGGCGGTCGGAGCGGACCCGGACGGCTTCGACGAGGGCCCGTTCTGCCCCGTGCCGGCCCAACCCGGGGATGTAGGTGACCTGCAGGCACGCGACGACGGATCCGTCGTCTTCGTCGGCCGCGACGATCAGGTGGTTGCGCGGGTCGGCGTCAATCTCGGCGAACGCCCGTTCGTACGCGTCGTCGACGGCGGCGAGGTCCCGCGCCTTGCCCAGCACGTCGTCGGCGAGCAGCGCCACGATCGCCGGCAGGTCGGCACGTACGGCTTCCCGGAAAATCACCTGGTGAACCTAGCGTCTCGCCGCTGGCCGGCACGGCGTCGAGCGGTACGCCAGCCACCGCACCCGTCCGCCGATGTGGCTTGTCGATCAGCCGTGGCCGGGAGCGAACCGGCGAGTTCCCGGCGACCTCGACCCGCCGGTACGGCACGTCATCCACACCGTCGGGCCGATCTGGGAAGGCGGCGGCCACGGCGAAGCCGAGATCCTCGCCTCCTGCTACCGGCGCAGCCTGCAGGTCGCCGACGAACTCGGCGCCCGGACTGTCGCCTTCCCCGCGATCGCCACCGGCGTCTACGGCTTCCCCGCCGACCGGGCCGCCCGGATCGCCGTTCAGACCGTCACCGCCACCCCGACAGCCGTGGAACGGATCCGACTCGTCGCGTTCGACGAGGACACCGCAGCCCACCTCCAGTCGGCGCTGGCCGCCGCCGGCTGACCGAATCGGAACCGAGGGCTGACCGGCTACAGCCGATGGTTCTCCGTTCAGCCGACGGCTCCAGGGTGCGGTGGATACGCGGACCAACACCAACAGGGAGAACATGTGCGAGTTTCCGGTTCTGATGCACACCCCAGCCGATGTGGACTGGCTCGTGTTGGGTCGACGGCGACGGCGACCGCAAGCTCGCATTCCAACACGTGCCCGGATTGATAGGGCCTACCTGGCCGTCGCCCGAGGTCCCCAGCAGCTGCACCTGAATCTGCGGGTCCCGACCGTCGACGAGCTGGAGCGGCACCGCCGGGCACCTGTTCTGCATCCTCGTCGGTCACCGGTGACCAAGCGCCGCGCGGACCTCGGCGAGCAGCTCGACCTGGGTCCGCCAGTCCGGGCCGGACAGGCCGATGACGAGGTGTTCCGCGCCCTCGGCGGCGTACCGCGCGATGCGTTCGGCGGCCTCGTCCGGCCCGCCGGTGACGGGCAGTTCCGCCGCGACGCCGGCGGTGTGCCGGTAGACCTTGGCGAGCCCTGCCGCCAGATCCGTACGTGACGGAGTGTCGCTGGCGTGTCCCAGCGCGCCGGTGGCACCGATCGCGATCGTCGGTGACGGCCGCCCGGCGGAGGTGGCCGCCGCGCGGAGCCGGGTCCGGCCCGCCGCCAAGGCCTCGGGAGTGATCAGCGACGGAAACCAACCGTCGCCGAGGCGGGCTGCGCGGTCGATCGCCACCGTCGAGGCGTTACCCACCCACAACCGTGGGATCCGCACTGCCGGTGAGAGGGCGGCCGTGGAGCCGTTCGGCAGGGTCATCGGCTCGCCGGCGAGCAGTCCGGGCAGTGACCGCAGCGCGGTGTCGGTACGCGGACCGCGCTCGCTGAACGCCACGCCGGCCGCCGCCCACTGCGCGGCCCCACCACCGGAGCCGATCCCGAGCAGCAGCCGGCCGCCGGACACCAGTTGCAGGCTGGCCACTTGCTTCGCGGCCCAGATCAGCGGGCGGATCGCCGGGATGAAGACGCTCGCGCCGATCCGGATGCGGGTGGTGGCGGTCGCGGCGACGGCCAGGGCGATCGCACAGTCCATTGTGGGGGTCCCGATCGCGAAATGGTCGCCGTGCCAGATGCTGTCCAGCCCGGCGTCCTCGGCGTGCCGGGCGGCAGCCGCGAGGTCGAGGTTGTCCCGCTGCTGTACCGGCAGGGAGGGCAGGATCACGCCGATCTTCACGCGACCAGCACCACCTTGCCACGGCCGTGACCGGTCTCCACCTCGCGGTGGGCGTCGGCGGCCTCGGCCATCGGATAGGTGCGGCGGATCAGGAAACGCAGGTCACCTGCGGCGTGGCGGGCGGCGAGCGCGGCCAGGCGGTCGGCCGATCGCAGGTTCTCGGTGGTCCGGATGCCGAGCTCGGCGGCTCGGTCGTGCTCGACCAGCGTGAGAATCCGGGACCGGTCGGCGCACAGATCGAGCGACAGGCCCAGTGCCGCGCCGCCGGCACCGTCGAGCACCGCATCGGCCCCGTCGGGCAGCAGCGTACGGAGCTGTTCGGCCAGCCCTTGACGGTAGTCGACCGGTACGGCGCCGAGGGAACGGAGATAGTCGTGGTTGGCGGTGCTGGCCGTGCCCACCACGCGGGCACCCGCGTCAACGGCGAGCTGCACCGCGACCGCGCCGACGGCACCGGCCGCGCCGTGCACGATCAGGGTCTCACCGGTCACGGGACGGATCAGCTCGAGGGCGATGTGCGCGGTCTGGGCCGCACCGCTGAAACCGCCAGCGACCTCCCATGTCATCCCGGCCGGTTTGGCGGTCACCTGGTCGGCGGGTACGACGACGAACTCGGCCGCCGCGTTCATAAACCCGAAGCCCAACACCTCATCGCCGACGGTGACCCCGGCTACACCGGCGCCGATCTGATCGACCACCCCGGCGAACTCGTTGCCCGGCACAGCGGGCAGGGTCGACATCAGCCAGACGGGGGTGAACCCGGCCCGTACCGCGCAGTCGATGGGTTGCACGCCGGCCGCCCGCACCCGGACCCGGACCTCGTCGGGCCCCGCAGCCGGGGTGTCGACCTGCCCCCATTCCAGCACCTCCGGCCCGCCGTGCCGCCGGAAAACCGCAGCCTGCATTCGTCCGCCTCCCTGATCCTGGTCGCCGGAGACAGTCTCGAACTTCAACTCGACGTGAAGTCAAGGCTCACCGATGGCGCCATCGGCCGTCCTCGTGACATCGGGTGAAGCGGGTACCCGACAAGCAGCGCGCGACATCGACCGCGAGGGCTCATCTGAGCGGTACTGGTGCCGTGTCGGCGATGTGCAACTGGCCGTCGGGCGCAGCACTGCCGGCGGGTCTATGCCAGGTCGGAGCCGGGGACGTGCACGTAGAGGTCGTGCACCTGCGGCTGGGCGTCGGCGCGGTAGCCGAGGTCGAGCTTCATGTCGCCGACCGTTCGTCCCTGCTCACGCAACCACTGTTCGATGGCGCCGAAGGTCTCCCCGATCTGCTCCACCGGCCCGCTGTGCCGGCAGTACGCCCAGTCGCCAGCCGGCACATGGGCGGCTGCCCACTGACCGGAGATCGGCGTCTGCGGTGGCACCGCCACCCCGACGACCTCGTGGTACCGCCCCTCACCGAGGTGGTAGCTCGCCTCGGCGAAGGTGCCGTCGGCGGACGGCGGCAGGTCCGCGCACCGGTCGAACAGTTGCCGCCACGCGGCGGGGACCAGCGTGCTCAGGTCCTGGAACGGCGCGACGACCGGTAGTCCGACCACGACGACCGGCTCACGGCTGACGATCTGCATGATGCCTCCCGTACTGCCCTCTGGTTCCGGATCATGATGCCGGACCGCCTCTATAGTGGGGCGATGGCGTCGGTCAAGCAGTTCCAGGTCACCTTCGACTGCGCACAACCTGAGCGCGTCGCCCGGTTCTGGTGCGAGGTGCTGGGGTACGTCGTACCGCCGCCCCCGGAGGGGTTCGCCAGTTGGGGCGACTTCGACCGCGCGCTGCCGCCCGATCGTCAAGGTTCGGCGTTCGCCTGCGTCGACCCCACGGGGGTGGGGCCGCGACTGTTCTTCCAGCGCGTGCCCGAAGGCAAGACCGTCAAGAACCGGCTGCACCTCGACGTACGGGTCGGCACCGGTCTCGTGGGTGACGAGCGGGTGGCCGCGCTCGAGGCCGAATGCGCCCGGCTGGTCGCGCTCGGCGCGGTACGCGTACGGCTGCTGCGCGCCGACGGCGTCAACGAGTCGTGCCTGGTCATGCAGGACGTCGAGGGCAACGAGTTCTGCCTCGACTGAGCAGGAGTAGACAGGTGACCGCTGCCGTCGCTGGCCGTACGGCGGTCAAATCGATGGCGTCGGGGAGACCTCGGCGGCACACTGGCGGCCATGCTGGCACAGGTACGAGACGTCGCCGAGCTGGTGACCGCCGGCCACCCGGTGAAGTTCCTGTTCTTCTGGGGCCATCAGCCGGAGGCGGACGGCAGCGTCGGCGCGGGTTGCCTCAGCCAGTGGTCGCCAACCGGATCCTCGTCGCACCCCATCCCCGCGCCGCCAAGGTTCTCGGCGGCCGGGTCGCCGGGTTCGACCAGCGGACGTGGAACGCCCATCGCGTCCCGATCGTGGTCGCCGGGAACCTGGCCAAGTTCAGCCAGCACCCCGACCTGCGCGCGTACCTGCTCGCCACCGGGCAACGCGTGCTGGTCGAGGCCAGCCCGATGGACCGGATCTGGGGCATCGGCCTGACCCGCGATGACCCGGCCGCCACCGACCCCAGCCGGTGGCGCGGCCTCAACCTGCTCGGCTTCGCCCTGATGCGGGTCCGGGACGCGCTACGGGAGCAGATCGGCGGTAGCCACGGCCGGGTCGACGGGTTCACAGCCGGGTCGGGCTGATGCCCTCCAGGGCGAGACGCATCAGCCGTTGCGCCTCGGTCGCGCTGGCCGACTCCGTGGCCAGCGCGATCGCGTTGACGAGGGTCACCAGGTCGGCCATCGCGACGTCCGGGCGTACGGCTCCGTCGTCGACGGCGCGGCGGCGCAGCGGTTCGCCGGCCGCCACGAGCATCGCGCAGCAGGACTCGTCCTCCGGTGGTTCCTGCAGCAGCGAGGCGACCAGGCCACGGGTGGTCGCGTTGTACGCCGCCAGCTCGCACAGCCAGGTCGTCAGCGCCTGACCGGCGTCCGGCCCGGCCGTCAACTCTGCGGCACGGTCACACAGCGTTTCGACCCGGTCGTGGAAGACCGCCTGCAGCAACGCCCATCGGGACGGGAAGTGCCGGTGCAGGGTCGCCGAGCCCACGCCGGCGACGCGGGCGATCTCCTCCAGGGAGGCGTACGCGCCGTCGCGGGCGACCGCTTCGCTGGCCGCCGCGACGATCAGGGCGCGGTTGCGTTGTGCGTCAGCTCTCATCGTCTGCCATTTGGAGAAGTGGGGTGTCCCCCCATATCGTAGCCGACAGGAAACGGGGCACCACCCCACTTATCCAGGAGGAAGCATGACCGTCCTTGTCATCGGCGCGACCGGCAAGCAGGGCGGGGCCACCGCCCGGGCCCTGCTCGACCGAGGTGTCGCGGTGCGCGCCCTGGTCCGCGACACCAGTTCCGACGCCGCGCGGGCCCTGCGGGACCGGGGAGCCGAGCTGGTCCGGGGCGACCTGGACGACCCCGCCTCGCTGCTCGCCGCCACCACCGGAGCCGACGGCGTCTTCTCCATCCCGTACCCCGACGTCACCGATCTGCAGGGCGACGCTGAGCTCCGCCGGGGCCGCAACGTCGTCGAGGCCGCCCGCAAGGCGGGCGTGGCACAGTTCGTCCACAGCAGCGTCGCCGGCGCCGGCGACTTCCACCGCAACCAGCCCGGCTGGGCCGAGGGACGCTGGGAACGGCACTACTGGGAGAGCAAGGCGGCCGTCGACGAACTCGTGCGCACCGGCGGCTTCGCCCGTTGGACCATCCTCAAGCCCGCGACCTTCATGGAGAACCTGATCGGCTGGTCCTACCTGTTCGGTGACTGGTCCAGCGGCACCATCGTCACCGCCTTCGCCAAGGACACCCGCATCGCCTGGGTCGCGGTCGACGACATCGGCCACGCCGCGGCCACCGCCTTCACCACGCCGGGCACCCTCGACGGTCTGGACGTGGAACTCGCCAGCGACCTGCGTACGATGACCGAGGTCGCCGCGATCCTCAGCGAGGTCACCGGTCGGACCATCACGGCTCCGGTCCTCACCCCGCAGGAAGCGGTGGAACGCGGCCTGCCGCCGTTCGCGGTCAACGCCGCCGAGCAGATCAACGAGAACGGCTCCCCCGCTCGTCCGGAGATCGCCCAGGCGCTCGGCCTGCCCACCACCGACCTGCACACCTGGGCCCGGCGGACCTTCTCCTGACCTCGCACCGCTGGGCGAACCGGCTGGACGGGCTGCGCCGATCCGCTACGGACGCAGCCCGGCCGCCTGGCGGCTAGCGGAGCAGGCCGCGCCGGTACCCTTCGGCGACAGCGGCGGCCCGGTCCCGTACGCCGAGTTTGTCGTAGATGTGCTGCAGATGGGTCTTGATGCTCGCCTCGCTGATGAACAGCAGTCTCGCCGCCTCCCGGTTGGCGGCACCGTCGGCGACCAGTTGGAGCACTTCCCGCTCCCGGCTGCTCAGCGCCAACCCGGTCGGCCGGCGTACCCGGCCCATCAGCCGGCCTGCGGCGGACGGCGCGAGGACCGACTCGCCACGGTGGGCGGCCCGGACGGCCCGGATCAGGTCCTCGGGCGGAGTGTCCTTCAGCAGATAGCCGGTGGCACCCGCCTCGACCGCAGGCAGCACGTCGGTCTCGCTGTCGAACGTGGTGAGCACCAGAACACGTACCGAGGGCGCGGCCCCGGCGAGGGCGGCGATCGCCTCGACCCCGGACATCTGCGGCATCCGCAGGTCCATCAGCACCACGTCGACCCGCAGCCGTACGGCCTCGGTCACCGCATCCCTGCCGTCGGCGGCCTCGCCGACCACCTCGATGTCGGGCAGATCCGCGAAGGCCCCCCGGAGTCCGTTGCGGACGATCGGGTGGTCGTCGGCGATCAGGATGCGGATCACGCCGCCCCCGTGGGGATCGCCGGCACCCGTACGCTGATCGCCGTACCCTCACCCGGAGCGCTCTCGATCTCCATCACGCCTCCCACGCCACGGACCCGCTGCATCATGCTCCGCAGGCCGAACCCCTGGTCCGCGCCACCGTTCATGCCCTGCCCGTCGTCGCGGACGTCGAGCAGGACCACATCGGTCAGGTAGGAGAGGGTAACCCCCACCCGGGACGCGTCGGCGTGTCGCAGCACGTTGTGCAGCGTCTCCTGGGCGACCCGCAACAGCGTGACGTCGATCGCCGGGCTCAGCGCGACCTGCTCGCCGGTGACGTCGAACCGCACGGCCAGGCCGGTGTCGTCCGCCCAGCACCCGACCAGCTCGCCCAGCGCCGCCGGCAGGTGGGCGGCCTCCAGCTGCCGCGGCTGCAGCGCCTGCACCGATCGCCGGGCCTCGTCCAGCCCGTCCCGGGCCAACGTCAACGCCCGGTCCACATGCTCACGCGCCCGGGTCGGCGAGTGCCAGACCCGTTGCGCCGCCTGCACCTGGGTGATGATGCCGGTCAGCCCCTGCGCCAACGAGTCGTGGATTTCCCCCGCCATCCGCTGCCGCTCGTCGCGCACGCCGGCCTCGCGGGCCTGAGCGAGCAGTTGGGCGTGCAGCCCGGCGTTCTCCTCCAGCGCCGCCTCCAGCCGGGCGACCAGTTGCCGGCGCTGCTCGTGCTGGGCGGTGGTCCGCTCGGCCAGCACGATGCCGGCGCTGATCGCCACGGTCTGCACGACGATCACCCCCAGGTACGTGCCGAGCGACGGCACCGTCGTGCCCGGCACACCGGACGCCATGGTGTTGATGACGATCGAGGTGCCGAACACGCCGGCCGCCCCCAGCGGCCACGGTCGCAGGTGGTACGCGTGGAAGAACCCGGTGATGGCAAAGAGGAGGAAGATCACGTCCCGGGTCATCAGCGCGACGCTGAGCGTGAGCAGCCCGGCGAAGTAGCTCAGCATCGGCAGGGTCCGCCTGCGGCGGGCCGGCGGCACCCGGGTGTGTCCCAGGTACACCCATCCGGCCGTCGCCCCGACCAGGCCCAGGGTGATCGCATGGTCGCGCCAGGTCCGGCCGGGCTGGGTCAGGGCGATCACCGTCGAGGCGGGCAGCAGCAGCCAGGGCGTCCAGACGAGCAACGTGTCGTACCAGCGGTCCCCGTCGGGCCCGGCGTCACCGCTCATCGGCGCTCACACCTTCGGCTCGTTGCCCCAGAAAACCTTCGGCTCACTCCCAGCGGAACGACTTCGCCGCCGCCCCGCCGGCCGCGACCGCGATCAGCGCCATTGTCCCCAGTTGCAGCAGGTACGCGGAGCCTGCCGGCCCGGCGGCCGCCACCGTGTCACCGGACCAGGCGGACAGCAGCGACTGTGCCCCGGGCGGGGTGTATTCGCCGAGGCGCATCAGAAAGCCCGGCAGCAGGAAACGCGGCAGGAAGACACCGCCAGCGAACATGGTCACCAGGTACCCGACCATCGCCAGGCCGGTGGCGACCCGGGATGTGGGCGCGACCGCGGCGATCAGCATGCCGATCGCCAGGAGCGCGCCGAAGCCGAGCAGGAACGCGACGGCGAACCTGACCGGGTGTCGCGGCAGCGGCACGTCGAGGACCAACCAGGCCGAGACGATCAGCAGTACGGCCGCCACGACCGCCGCCGCCAGGGCGACGACGAGCTGCGCCACCAGAACCGTACCGGGGTGGACCGGGGTGGTGGACATCCGCCGCAGGATGCCCCGCTCCCGGTAGCCGGCGACCACCCCTGGGAGGTGCTGCAGTCCGACGATGCCGAGGCCGAGCACGAGTGCGCTCGGTGCCCAGAGCTCGATGAACCGCGCCCCGCCGAACTCCGGCGACGGCTCCCGCAGCGCCGGTGCGGCACCGAGCCCGAGCAGGATCGCGGTCGGGAACAGCACGCCGAAGACGACGGCCATCGGCTCCCGCAGGAACAGCTTCGCCTCGGCGACGGTGAGGGTGCACAAGGCGGGCATCAGACCGACTTCCTCCGGGTGAGGGCGACGAAGGCGTCGTCCAGGCTGGCCTGCTCGACCCGCAGGTCCCCGGCGGCGATCTGCTGCTCGGCCAGGACCGAGGTGACCGCCTGCAGCAGGTTCCCGGTGCCGGCCACCACCACCTGCCGCCCCTGGCGTTGGACGCTGGTCACCTCGGGCAGGTCGGTCAGCAGCCGCTCGTCCAGCGCCGCCGACGGGCGGAACCGTACCCGCTGCTCGGCCGCAACGGACGCGACCAGGCCGGCGGGGGTGTCGAGCGCAACGACGCGCCCGGCGTCGATCAGCGCGAGCCGGTCGCAGAGCCGCTCCGCTTCGTCCATGAAGTGGGTGACGAGGACGATCGTCACGCCGGAGTCGCGTACCTGCTCGATCAGGTCCCAGGTGTCCCGCCGGGCCTGCGGGTCGAGCCCGGTGGTCAGCTCGTCGAGCACGGCGACGGTGGGTCGACCGGCCAGGGCGAGCGCGACCGACAGCCGCTGCTGCTGACCGCCGGAGAGCTTCCGGTACGGGGTGTCGCGCTTGCCGGCGAGCCCGAGCATGTCCAGCAGCCGCCGCCCGTCGGCCGGCTCGCGGTAGAACGACCGGTACAGATCCATCGCCTCGGCCACCGTCTGCCGGTCCGGCAGCCGGTGCTCCTGCAACTGCACCCCGACCTTTTGCCGTAACTCACGCCGGTCGCGTCGCGGATCGAGGCCGAGCACCGTGACCTGGCCACGATCGGGGGTACGCAGACCGCTGACGCATTCGACGGTGGTCGTCTTGCCTGCGCCGTTCGGGCCGAGGATTCCGAAGATCTCGCCCGCCTCGACGGTGAACGACACGTCGTCGACAGCGACGGTGGCCCCGTACCGCTTGTGGAGTCTCGCCACCTCGATGATGTCCATGGGGACCAGCGTGGCCGCCGCCGGGGGTTGCCGGGTCGGCCAGCCGGCACCGAGGTCGGTCGATCCGCGTATCCACCGACCGGTTGACGCCCGTGTACCCGTTCGGCGACGCGGCGGCCGCTCACGAGCGACTGGCCCGGGGCGGTGTGCGGGGCGGCGAGGTGATCATCCCCTGATCAGGTCCGGGGCGGCGGGGGCAGGAGTGCCGCGCCGAAGCGGGACGCGACCGTGGCGACGGCCGCCCGCAGTTCGGGGCCTTGCTCCACAGTGAAGTCGAACGGGATGATGGCCAGCCACTCCTGGGCGTACATGGCGGGGTTGCGGGTGCTGCCGACCAGGACGCACCGGTCGCCGTCCGGAGTGAGGCGGCCCATCGGCGGCCGGATCCACGGGGCGACCCGTTCCTGCGGCGCGTGGAACACGACCCGGGTGGGGTACTGCCAGCCCACGCCGAGATGCGCTTCGAGGGCGGCGACCGGATCCAGGTCGTCGGGCGGGGTGAAGCCGTGCGGCAGCTGCCGTACGGCCCGGACCCGGTCGATCCGGTACGTGCGGACCGCGTCGGCGCGGTGCGAGTGGCACAGCAGGTACCAGCGTCGGTGCCGTACCACGACCGCCCACGGGTCGACCTCGGCGTCGTACTGCCCGCCGCTCTCGCCGCGATAGGTGATCGCGACGCGGCGCCGGTCGGCGACGGCGGTGACCAGGGCGTTGGTGATGGTGGGATCCGTACGGGCCGGGTGCCGGTCCGGGGTGGCCGAGGCGTACCCCCGAAGGGCCGCCGCCTGCCGTCCGATGCCGCCGGGCAAAGCCCGGATGACCTTGCTGAGTGCCGCGCCGATCGGGTCGTCGGGGTCGATCGCGGCCGGCTGCCCGTCGAGTACGGCCATGACCAGGCCGAGGGCCTGTTCCTGGGTGAAGACCACCGGTGGCAGCCGGGTGCCCCGGCCGAGCCGGTAGCCGCCGTACGGCCCACGGACCGATTCGACCGGGATGCCGGCCTCGCGGAGGATGCCGATGTAGCGTCGCGCGGCCCGCTCGGTCACGCCCAGCGCGGCGGCGAGCTGGTCGGCGGTGGTGCCGGGGCGTTCCCGCAGGATCTCGAGGGTCCGGACGGCGCGGGCGGTCGGGCTCGGTCCGGTGCGCACAGCGCAGACAGTACCGGAAGTAGAACGTCCGGAATCGCCGATAGGTTGACGCCATGACTGCAGTTCAGATCGTTCTTCTGGGTGGCTTGTGGCTCGACGGGTCGGCGTGGACCGACGTCGCCGCCGAGCTGGAGAAGATAGGTCGGCGGCCGGTGCCGGTGACCCTGCCGGGGCAGGGCGACGGGAACACCTCGGCGACACTCGCCGACCAAGTGGCTGCGGTGCTGGCCGCTGTGGACGCAGGACCCGGCAAGTCGGTGGTGGTGGGGCACTCGGCGGCCTGCAGCCTGGCCTGGATGGCGGCCGACGCCCGGCCCGAGCGGGTGGCGAAGGTCGTGCTGATCGGTGGCGTCCCGGCGGTCGACGGAGACACGTACGCCGACTTCTTCGAGGTCGACGCCGGTGTCGTGCCGTTCCCCGGCTGGGAGCCGTTCGACGGCGCGGACGCGGCCGACCTGGACGAGCAGGCCCGGCGGGACTTCGCGGCGGCGGCAGTCCCGGTCCCCGAGGGCGTGGCCAAAGGCGTCGTACGGCTGACCGACGAGCGGCGGTTCGACGTACCGGTCGTGCTGGTGTGCCCGGAGTTCACGCCGGCCCAGGCGCAGGAGATGATCACGGCCGGGCAGGTCCCCGAGCTGGCCCGGGCCAAGGACCTCGACCTGGTCGACATCGACTCCGGGCACTGGCCGATGCTCACCCGACCCGCCGAGCTCGCCCGGATCCTCACCGAGGTCTAGCCGCGGACAGCGGCGTTGGCGGGTACGGGCACTATCGTGCTGGCGTGCGCATCCGATTCGACGTCCCGGCCGATCCCGACTACCCGGGTAAGGCGGCCGCCGCGCTCAGCCGGGTGCGGCTGGCCAAGTTCGGCTACATCGGCGCGGCGCTGGCGGTGACCGGGGTGGCCGCGTTCGTCGCCTCGCGGGAGTACGGCTGGGGCGAGCAGTTCTCGCTGCTGTGGATGTCGCTGGTCACCGCCGGGGTGCTGTCGATGCTGTACGGGCCGTGGGTGCGCTCGCGCGCCCGGCGCAGGTCCGGCGAGTACGCGGTCGACGGCGGCTACGACATCACCGACGACACCATCACCATGCGCAGCGGTACGGAGTTCGGCGACATCGCCTGGGACAGGGTCAGCAAGGTGCTCGACACCCCGGGCTTCTGGATCGTGTACGTGGGCCGGATGCCGGCGACGGTGATCCCCCGTGAGTTGATGTCCACGGAGGACATCGAGACGTTGCGGGACTTCATGGTCAGTCGCGGCCTGCTCCAGACCGGCTGACGACGGATCTCGGCCGGCGCAGGCGCTTTCAGCCGTACCGCTCGACGAGTGCGGTGCCGATCGCGGCCAGCTGGTCCCGCACACCGGCCGGGCCGGTCACCTCCAGCCATTCGACCTGCCAGGCGAGCTCGCCGGCGAGCGTGTACTCGCTGTAGCCGCGGATCACCACCTCGATGCGGCCGTCGGCCGTGGGGCCACCCACCTCGAGCCGGTCGCCGAGCGCCATCCGCAGGTTGCCGACCCCGTCTGGTGCGCAGACCGCCTGGATCTCGACGGGCATCCGCCGGCGGTCGACCTCGTCGGAGATCTCCCGCCAGCTCTCGGCAAGGTCGAAGTCCGCGGGTCGGTGCACCGGATCGTCGGTCGGGTCGACGGACGAGACGCGGTCGATCCGGAAGGTCCGTCGGCCGGTCTCGGTGGTGGCGACGAGGTACCACCACGGATCTTTGGCGACGATGCCCAGCGGGTGGACGGTCCGCTCGGTTACGGAGCCGGTCCTGTCGACGTAGCCGAGCCGCACCTGGACGCCCCGGATCACCGCGTCCTGCAGTTCGTCGAGGAAGCGAGGCGGCGGGCGATCGACCCGGCCCGCCCCCCATCGTTGCGGGTCGATCGCGATCGACGACGCTGCCGCCTCGGCCGGCGCCCGGAAGGGCTCCGGCAGGGCGCGGACGAGCTTGCGCAGCGCGGTTTTCACGGCCGGCGTCGTGGCCGAGGCCGGGCCGGCGACCAGGAACAGGGCGCGGGCCTCACTCGCGGTCAACCCGGACAGATCGGTACGGGCACCGCCCAGGAGGCGCCAGCCGCCGCCTCGGCCCTGCGTCGAGTACACGGGCACCCCGGCCATGGCCAGGGCGTCGAGGTCGCGGCGGGCGGTGCGTTCGGAGACCTCCAGCTCACGGGCGACCTCCGCCGCCGTCACCTGCTCGCGCTGTTGCAGCAGCAGGAGTACGGCCACCAGCCGGTCGGTTCGCATGCCGCCAAGATTGTCAGATAAACCGGTCATGAGGTGACCGGTTATGGTCGGCAGGATGGCGGCATGAACTTTCCCGAACCCAGTCTTGTCCCCGTCAACGGTGTGAAGCTCGAAGTCTTCGAGGCTGGCCGCCAGAACGCCGGCAAGCCGATCGTGCTCTGTCACGGCTGGCCGGAGCATGCCTTCTCGTGGCGCCACCAGATGGCTGCCCTTGCCGAAGCGGGCTACCACGTCATCGTTCCGAACCAGCGGGGCTACGGCAATTCGTCGCGCCCGGCCGAGGTGACCGACTACGACATCGAGCACTTGTCGGGTGATCTCGTCGCGCTTCTCGATCACTACGGGTACGACGATGCCACCTTCGTCGGCCACGACTGGGGCGCGATGGTCGTCTGGGGGCTGACCCTGCTGCATCCGGACCGGGTCAACAAGGTGATCAACCTGAGCCTGCCGTACCAGGAGCGCGGGGAGACACCCTGGATCGAGCTGATGGAAGCCGTACTCGGTGGCGACTTCTACTTCGTCCACTTCAACCGGCAGCCGGGGGTCGCGGACGCCGTGTTCGACGAGAACACCTTCCAGTTCCTGCGCAACCTGTACCGGAAGAACCTGCCCCTGATGGAACCTCAGCCCGGCATGGCGTTCATCGACCTGGCCAGGGCGGACACACCGCTCGGTGAGCCGGTGATGAGCGACAGCGAACTGGCCGTCTTCGTCTCCGCGTTCGAGTCGACCGGGTTCACCGGCAGCATCAACTGGTACCGCAACCTCGACCGCAACTGGCACCTGTTGGCGGACGTCGACCCGATCATCCAGCAGCCGGCGCTGATGATCTACGGCGACCGGGATCTGATCGCGAAGTCCGACAGACTGGCAGACTTCGTGCCCAACGTGGACGTCGTCACCCTGGACTGCGGTCACTGGATCCAGCAGGAGAAGCCGGAGGAGACGACCCGGGCAATCCTGACCTGGCTGGAACAGCAGGATGCCACCGTCCGCGTCCGTTGAGCCTGGCGACCGAGGAGTACGTCACCACCGAGTGTGACCGGTAGCTGGCCGGACGGGGGGTGCGGTTGCTGCGAGCGCCGTACCGCAACCGCACCCCGGCCGGACGCGCGTCTGATCATGCCGTCCGCCAGCCCGCTCTATCTCGACCCGGCGCTAGGTCGTCTGGTCGTCCCGCCGTACAGGTGCACGCGGTGGTCGACGACGCGGGCCGGCTGCCCCTGTACGAAGCGGTCCTCGCGCACCGGGCCGTGGCCGACGTGCACCAGCCAGTCTTCGTAGTACCAACTCGGGTTGCAGGAGCAGCCAGTGAACCGGAAGTTGGCCCGGTAGCGGCCGACCTGCCCCGGGGCCAGGGCGAAGAGCCGAGATGACGGGTACGGGCGCGGGTAGGCCGCCGAGCCGGGTAGCCGGTCAACGGTGACCGTGTCCCCCTCCCGGTCGAGCCACAGACCGATGCTGCGGGCCCGCTTGACGCCGCCGTGCAGCAGCTCGTCATGGCGTTCGTAGCCGGTCGACTCGTCAGCCAGGATCTCGTGGATCACCACATCGCTCGCCGGCAACGATTGCGGCAGGGCCACCGCCCTGTCGAGGCCACGACGGGCGTTCGCCGCCGACGCGCCACGTGCCGCAGCCGTCCACCGCACCCTAACCCGCTGAATGACGATCACGGCCCAGTTTCCCCCCGCCGCGTTCTGCCGACCAGCGGGTATTCGATGCCGGCACCGAGACCGTCTGGAAAGGGCCTACGTGGGTGGTCGGGTCCTGACTCCGGTCAACTGGACCACGTAGCCGACGAACCTGAGCTCCTCGGTTTCGGGCGGCCAGCCATCCGCAGAGCTGACCGCGCCAACTGCTCCGGAGTCGGGAACGGGGTGCAGGTAGTTGTCCGGCCCGTCCGGGCGGGGGGCGTACCGGCAGTGCACTGTCTGGATGGAGGCTACGGTCCCGACGGTCACCCACGCCGACGCGTCGATGCCGCTGTGGTGTTCCTCGGCCGCATCGATGCGAGCGGCGAGGTCCGGGCCGAGCACCTCCGACAGCCACTCGACGTTCGGGTCCTGCAGCGTCCACGAGATTTCATCGCCAGGCTCGAACCGCTCTCCACAGCACTGCATCTGCCAGGAGTCCAGCCACACCGTCTTCTCCACGGTTGCCATTGTCGCGCCCGGTCTGCGGCGTTCGGTTCAGGCCGACTGCGCCGAACGGTAAGCGCGTACGGCGGTGGACGAGGTGGCGGCCAGCTGCGGACGGGTTGGCAACCAGACGGTCTGGATGCCGAGCCGCTCGTTCATCGCAGCAAGCTGGTGCTCGTAGTGAAGGTCCGCTGCCGTACGCACCCCACGGACGATGGCTGTGGCGCCATGGTGCAGGCAGTAGGCGGCGGTCAGGCCGGTCCAGGTGTCGACCTCGACATTGCCCCAGTCCGCTGGGAGGGCGTCGCGCACGCTTACCGCCCTGGCCGTGGCCTCGGCGGTCGGTTGCTTGTCGGCGTTGACCGCCAACAGCACGATGATCCGATCGAACATCACCCGGGCACGGGCCACCAGGTCACGGTGCCCCGGGGTGAACGGGTCGAACGTACCGGGATAGACCGCCAACGAACCGCGCACCGGCGTCAGCCGGCCGTGATGGGGTAGCTGTTCTGGAAGGCGAGCCGCTGGTCAGCGTCCGCCGCGATGCCGTCAAGGTGATCGTCGAGGTTGACGAAGGCCTGCCAGGGTTCCTGCCCGGAGGAGGCAGCGAGACGGTCCACGACGAGTTGCTCGAGATCGATTACCCTTTTGGCCTTCCAGACCTTGTCGGCCAAGCTGACAAGCAGGTCTTCACACTCGATGCCGGGCGACCGCCAACCGGCGTGCGTCGCGGCGAAGCGCGCCAGGTACGGATCGATGCCGGCATCGAGCAGGATCTGTTGACCGGCCGGCTCGTGCCGCGAACCCGGCCCGGACAGCTCCGCAACGTGGATCGTCTTGCCGATGTCGTGGGTGGCGGCGCCGAAGAGTACGGCGTCGCGGTCGATAGCCAGGGCCGGGTAGTGGACGGTCAGCCAGTCCATGAGCTGGGCGGCGACGTCGTGTACGGCGCGCAGATGCGCGGCCAGCCGCGGCGGCGAGTCGAGCCTGATCAGTAGGTCGACGACCTGGGCCGGTAGCGGGCGCAGCGGCGGATCGTCCAGGGCATGGCGCAGCGTCAACGGCATATCTGCTCCATGGTGCTCGGCTGTTGGGTCCCCGGCGAACAATCGTAGGGCGCGATCAACTGACCACGTGCCGCCCGTAGCGCGCAGCCCGCTGATCGGTCCGCCAGCATCAAGGGCGCCTACGATGGCTCGATGGCCATTCCCGAGATGCGTGCTGGCGACGGCCCGGCCGACGGAGCCCGGGTCGAAGAGGTCATGCGACGGCTCTCCGGCGTGCCGGCCGGACTCGATGTTGCCGTCCAGCGGCTCAGCCGTGGCAGCGGCGTCTACGCTTGGTGGGCCGCTCCGTCGATCTTCCCCGACCTCCCCGGGCCGCCGAATGACAGCGTCCCGTCACTACGGATGCTGTATCTCGGGAAGGCGACCAGCCTGCGGAGCCGGATCCTGCGCAACCATCTGAGGCGTTCGGGCAGCTCGACCTTGCGGCGTACGTTGGCCGGGCTTCTGGTGTCCGAGGGGTACGGGTACCGGACGATCTGGACCGATCGGGTGGTCCTGATCCCCGAGGATGAGACCCGGCTGACCGCGTGGATGCACGGAAACCTGCGCCTGACCTGGGCGGAGGTTGCGGAGCCGGAGACGATCGAGGCCGAACTTGTACGGAGCGTGCACCCGCCGCTCAACGTTCGTGGCGTCGAGCCCGAGCACCTCCAGGCGGCTGTAGTCGCAGCCCGGAGCTCGTACAACTCCAGCAGCCGCCCGGTCTAGCCACATCCGCCGCCGTCGACGAACTGCGGCGTCGGGGTGAGGCCCAAGCACGTCAAAATCGCCTCGGGTTCAGGTGGTCGTTGGCCCGGCCAGCCCGTGCAACGTGAGATCGGTGAGAGTGTCGACGACGCGGTCGTCATCGGCCGGGTCCGGGGTCTTGAGCAGCGCGTGGTTGAGGGTGAGGAGCATCGCGCCGATCGCTGCCGCGACAAGCTCCGGATCGCCGGGCAGCCGGTGTCCGCGTTCGGCGAGATACTCCAGGTGGTCGCGGATGGTCGCGGTCTGCTCGCGCAGGTCGCGCCAAGCGCGGCCCGAGCCCGGGTCGTCGGCCACCATCGACTGGAACACCGCGACCGCCACCGGGCGGTTGTCGCGCAGCACGGTCCACCCGGCGGCGAGGTGGTCGCGCAGCTGATCGCGGTCGGTCAGGTCATGTTCGCGCGGGTGCTCCATGCCGGCGACGCGTGCGTCGACCGCGTCCTCCAGCTCGGCGAGGAGCGCCTTGAGCAGCTCCTCCTTGCTGGCGAAGTGCTCATAGAACGAACCGGTGGCGCGTCCGGCGGCGGCCGTGATGTCGGTGATCTTCGTGTTGAGGTAGCCGCGTTCGCCGAACAGCTGCCGTGCGGCGTCGAGCAGCGCAACGCGGGTCTCGGCTACCCGCGCCTTCCGTGTGCCGGCCCTGCCCTGCGCCATCCCGTCCTCCCACCGCCTGTTGACCCGGGCCATCGTATCGAACATACTTTCACCGAAGATTGATTCAGTGAATCGAAGTTCAGGGAGGTGTCATGCGAACGATCGTGATCGGCGGCGGGATAGCCGGAGCAGCCACCGCGCTCGCCCTGCGACTCGACGGCCACGACGTGACCGTCTACGAGACGTACGAGGACCCGGCCGGAGACGTCGGCGGCCACCTCAGCCTCGCGGTCAACGGCCTACGTGGCCTGGAGAAGCTCGGCTGCCTACGCGAGGTGCAGACGGCCGGGCACGAAATCGAGCGGATGCGCTTCTTCACCGAGAGCGGACGCCAGCTGGGCGACGTACCGCGTCTGCGCCGCCAGGCCGACCCGCTGCGCAGCGTGACCCTCATGCGCGGACGCCTCGTGGCCATCCTGCGGCGCGCCGCCCTCGACGCGGGCACGCACATCGTCACCGGCGAGCGCCTGGTAGGCATGCACGAGACACCGGGCGGCGTGACGGCCGAGTTCGCCTCCGGCCGACGCGACACCGCAGAGCTACTCGTCGGCGCCGACGGCATCCACTCCACCGTGCGCGGGCTACTCGACCCCACCGCGCCGCGCGCCGAGTACGCCGGGCTCTACGGGGTCGCCGGGACCGCCACGATCACGGCCACCGAGGTCGGCATCTGGAACCTCACCCTTGGGCGAAACGGCGTCTTCGTCTACAGCACCGTCGACGAGCAGACCGCGTGGTGGGCGGCCCAGATCGCCGATCCGGTGCCGCCACAGCTGCGCGGCGTCGACGAAGCGCAGTGGCGACGGGTCCTGCCCGGCCTGTTCCCGGAGGCCGTGCCGTCGGCCGTCCTCGCGGCCACCACGAAGGTGCTCGCGGCCACCCACATGCACGTCTGCGACCCGATCCGGACCTGGCACAGCGACCGCGTCGTTCTGATCGGCGACGCCGCCCACCCGGTCGGCGTCGGGCAGGGCGCCTCGGTGTCCATCGAGGATGCCCTGGTGATCGCGGCGGCGCTGCGGACCGCGCCGACGGTTCCCGCAGCGCTCACCGCCTACGACGCGGAACGCCGCCCGCGGATCAACCGGCTACTCAAGCACGCCGACGACGCCCGCGACGGCAAGAAGCCCGGACCGGTGAAGCGGTACGTGGACATGGCGATGATGCGCATGTTCCTGCCGTTCTACGAGCGGGCCCAGGGATACCTGTACGACTACGAGCCGACCGTCCCCGCAGCACGCACCCACGCGTGACATCGGAGCCGCGCCGCCGCCGGGTACGCCGAGGGAACAGGACGAGGTCAGGAGAGTTGCATACGGTGAGCCCGCCCCTTCGAAACGACCGGGTAGGCAGACGGCCGAGGATGCTGGGGGCACCGGGCGGCCGAGATGTCGACGGGCGAACCCTGGTGCGCCACAGGCGACCTGACCTGCGCCGGTCTGGTCCTACGGTTCAACGTTGGTGACCTTGTCGTCGGCGCGCCCGGCGACGAATGGGTCCTCGCCGCCGGCCAGATACCCGCAGCCATCACACCGTGCTGGACCATGCGCCCCTTCATCAGCGGCGCGGCTGGGTGACGGCCACCCGTGGAGGGCTACGAGACCAGCTCGGTGAGTTCTGCGGCGAGGCGGCGCATGTCCTCGCCGGCGTCGAGGCTCACCACGACGGATGCCTCCCACGCTCCCGGCTCGTAGCCCCGGGGACCACGGATGACGAACCGGAGACTGACGTGACCGCGTCCGTCATGCGTCGCGTCGATGCGGAGGTCGTGTTCGAGTGACTCCCAGGTCCGCGTGCCGTCCCACCCGGAGAACGACTCAGCGAGGGAAGCCGCCCAGGCCACGACCCCGTCACCGTCGAGCGTCCGGACCGAGGTCTCCGCGTAGACGCCGGAGTCGGCCACCTCACATCGGAAGTCGAGAACCACGTCATCCCACGGTCGGTGCGGACCACGAAGACGTACGGAGCCACGGCCCGGTTCGCCGGTGATCTCGATGCCGTCATCCAACTGCAACTGCCTGAGCACGAAGCAGAGCATGCCAGCGGCACGAGCCGGCCTCGACCCGTTTCCGATCTCGTTCGGTCATCGTGGTTCTCGTCGCGGGTCAGTGTCGCGCCGTTGCTGGTCGGCTATCGTGGCGGCATGGGTTGCTCCGCCTGCATGCAGATCCGCAGCGCCGCCTGACGGCGGTATCGCGGTTGCCGTAACCGTGGCCTCATCGCCTGCCCCTGCCTGGGTCAGTGCCGGGCCTACCGCCGGATCGGTGTCCCGCCGGCAGCCCGCCCTGTCTCGCTGAGCTGCCGGATCGTTCTGCGTGATCCGGGGAGCAAGTCTGTGTCGCGACGATTCCATGCCGTACACCATGATGTTTTCAACCAGGCAAGCGATCACCACCGGTCGCCGCAGCATGATGACGTTGGTCCCATACCCGCAAACCTCTTCCTGATGGTCGGGCTTCCCGGCGCGGGAAAGACCACCCGGGCCGAGGAGCTCGCCGCAGAGCACCGCGCGCTGCGGCTGACTCCGGACGAGTGGATGATCCCCCTGTTCGACGGGTCGCAGCCCGACGGCAAGCGCGACCTGTTGGAAGGGCGGCTCATCGCGCTGGCCCTGCAAGCGCTGCGACTGGGCACCAATGTCGTGCTCGACTTCGGGCTGTGGAGCCGAGACGAACGGTCGGCGCTGCGCTGGCTGGCGACATCAGTCGGGGCGTCCTGCGAGGTGATCTACCTGCCGATCGACCGGGACCGCCAGCGCGCCAGGATCGCGCACCGGCAGACGACCGCACCGCACACGACGTTCCCGATGTCCGACGCCGACCTGGAGAACTGGCGGAAACAGTTCCAGGTTCCCGACGACGAGCTACACCGCGACCGGACGATCCCCGACCCGCCCCCAGGTTGGCCCGGCTGGCCGGAGTGGGCGACTGGCCGCTGGCCCTCGCTCGACCTGCGGTGAGCGGCAACCCCACCAGCCCGAGGCTCGTGCGCACCTGCGCCCACCCCTTCGAAATGATCGGGTACGCGGAACGCCGAGGATGCAGGGGGTGCCAGTCGGCCGAAACGTCGACGGGGATCGCCCCGAGGCAGCGTTCGGAAAGAACCTGGTGCGCCCTGCATAAAGACGGCATGAGCCTCAACCAGTACGTCTTGCGAAAGCTCAACGCTGCCTGAACATCGCGCTACAGGCGACCGGGCCGCGCGAGGTGGTCCGGCCAGAGAACCCTGTCGCGCTACGTCGCAGCGAGGGCAATGATCGTGCCCGTGACCAGCTTCCCGGCACAGGCGCGCCGCGTCCGCGACAGCACGCTCACGCCACAACGCCGGCTGTCCGCGTTGCGGGAGTGCACGGCGCACTGCTCGCCGTACGGATTCCGCGCCACCTGGCACCATCTGGTCGTCTCCGCGCGCATCCCACGCAAGCCGGCCGACGATCCCGGCGCGCTCGTCCGCGCCGTAGACGAACTACAGCGGGTACGCGACGTGGTCCTGCCCCGCGCCGACGAGTACGCCCGCCAGCGGCGTCGGGAGAAGCTCGCCGGCCGGCGGAGCGTACGGACTTCGCCGCCCTGGAACTCGTGGGGCTGGTCGGACATCGCCTACTGCCCCGACCCGGAGCACCACCCGGCGGCACCACTGGACACCGTCGTCAGAGCGGTCCTCGACCGCCAAGCAGCCGGTATCAACCCTGACACGCGCTGCCTCGCGTGCGGCGACGAACGACCCCGACCCGGCCGCGCCTGCCCGACCTGCGGCGTCCATCCAGCCGGTCGCGCCGGACGCTGGCACGCCGTCAACGCTGGATAACGTTCACGGATGCACGCCGAGCAGCGCCTGCGCCGGAGCCGTCCGTACCACTGGGGTGCGATTTACATCAACGGCGTCGACTGTCAGGAGCACTTCGACATCGACTTTCACGGCAGCGACGCACCGGTGCTCTCCACCGCCTCCCACATCGCCGTCACGGTCGTTCACCCTGACGCCATCGAGGAAGAGGAGGCAGGCGTCGTCACCCTCGACGTACGGGTGCGGGCACAGCGAGCCGCAGACATGCCGTACGAGGTGGCATTCGACGTACCATCCGGGACGCTGTCCATCGGCGACGCCGACGGCTTCGACGAGGTGACGCTGCGGCCGGGGCGCTGGCTGCTGCAGTTCGCGGTCGACCACCCGGCCGAGGCCCGACACGTCGAGATCGTGATGTCACCGCACTGACCGGAGCGACCGGGTCTGGTCCAGGTTCATCCGGCCCACGGCTGGCATGGCACTTCCGTCACTGCCCGACCGCCTTCGCGGCGATCTCAGCAGTTGGGAGAGTTGCGTCGATAGATACCAACTTGCCGAGCAGACGATAGTGGCTGAGCGTGACCGCAGCAGCCGATCGGTAGGACGGCAGGGCTCCGGTGATCCGTTCTGCGCTGTCACTGAGTCGCTGGAACAACTCGCCGCCACATCCGTCACAGATGCCTGGTCGAGCCGGGGGGACGAACTCGGTGTGCCAGACACGCCCGCAGACACGGCAGAGCCGACGACCGGTCAGCCTGCGCAGCACCTCCGAGTCGGTCAGAGCGAGGTCGATCACGCGGTCGACAGGTGCTCCGAACTCGGACAGCAACGCGTCGACGGCAACGGCCGTGACTGCGTGGTTGGGAAAGCCGTCGAGGACGAACCCTGCGCGGGTGTCGGGTCGAGCAAGACGTGCCCGGACCATGGTGAGGAGCACCTCTTCGGGCACGAGCTCACCGGCGTTCATATGCTGCTGGGCCTGGATGGCTGCCGAGGTGCCGGCACCGAACTCGGCCTGGATTACATCGACCATGCCAACTTTTGGAACGTCGAGAAGTGCGGCGATGGCAGCGGCGACGTCCTCCCTGCCGGACCCGGGTGGTCCGATGACGGCCAGGCGCATCGTTGCAGCCTATAGCCGCGTCCGAGCGCCGACGATCAAGCACCGTCCGGTTGCTGATGGTCGCGATACTCGAATCATGGACGCGGTAGGCGTACGGCCGGGCAGCAGCCTGGTGGGCACCCTGGCCGGCGCCTACCGGCGGACAGTGCGCGACGGACACCTCGTGGTGAGCTCAGCCCAGGTGCTGCGCCGGGGCGTGATGCAGGTTTTTTCTGAGCTGGACGGCTTCCCGCTGCCGTGGTCACGGGACTGGCGGCAGGGGCCGGAGCCAGTCGACGACGAGCCGCCGCCGCATCGGTCGAGTCTGTTCCCCGAGTTCGATCAGCAGGTGGAGCTGTTCGCCGAGGGTGCGCTGCGGGAGGCGACCCACGACGGCGGTCCCGGCGAGGCCGTTTTCTCCGGGCTGGTCCGGCATGCCGTCTACGAGGCAGTGCACGAGGCGAGCCGCCGCGACGGCGTGCCCGCCGGAGTCCGCCATCTCCTGGCGGCGATGTACGCCGTACCAGGTAATGCCGCCGGCCGGCTCGCCGAGCAGATGTGGGTGCCCGGCCACGGTGATGATCGCCTGTTGAGCCGGCAGTCGCCCCGGTACCGCGCTGGCGACTCTCCACCGAACTGGGCCCCGGGGATGCTCAAGGCGCTGGGCGTTCTTCCAACGACGATGCCTGCCGTGCCACGGGTTCTCTGGAATGCCGTCGTGACTACCGGCGGATACTTCCTGCTGCGCCGCCCGTTCCGTCGGCACGGCACCCGTTACGGACATGTCATTCCGACCATCGTGGAGCGGGAGGCCGCCCTGCAGGCGATCCGGCTCGGCCGCACGCGCACCGGCACCGTCGAGGTGTTGTTGAGCATCCTGGACCTGCACGAGCAGCTACACGCTGCCGGCGTGGACCTGCCGGAGCCGGTCGCCCAGCACAACACAGCCGGTCAGATCCTGCGTACGCAGGGAGTCACCTTGCTCGCCGCGACCGTCGCCGCTGCCCGCTCGCCGGACACGCCGCAGGTCGTCGCCGAGCCGGCTGCGGTGGGGTCGCCGTCACGACTCAGAGCCAGTCGACCCGCACCGCCGCTGGATCCCGATGCCGAATCCGCACTCCGTGCGGCGAGCATGGCCGCACGGGAGTCCGGTCACCCGTTCGCCGGCACGACACACCTGCTGGCGGGCATCCTGCGGGACCGCGACGGCCCAGCCGCTCGACTACTGCGCAGCCTCGGTGCCGACCCCGAGGCCATCCTCGAACAGACATCCGTACGGCCAGATTGACGAACCGAGCAGGATACTGTTCCCGTTGCGGAGGCGTGGGCTACCCGTTCTCTTGGCTGAGCTGGAGACAGGAACGGCTTCCGGGGACAGCCCAGGGTCACAGAAACCTGACGCCGGCTCTCGTGATGTGCGCCGCGAGAACCCTGTGTCCTCCATCGTCGCGCCAAGCTTCGGCGCGCCCACTCTCTCGCAGCAGTTCGTCACCTGCCACAAGGGTGCCGTGATCCCATTCGGCTGGCCAGCCGTCGAATCTGCGCACCTCGACGAGGCCTCGGGCCACCAACGAGACCAGGCCCGGCCCGAGGATTTCAGCTAACCAACTCGCTGACTCGGCCTCGTCCCAGCCGAGTTCCCACAGGGGAAGCGGCGAATCCTCCAGGGGGCAGAGGACCAGCTCTTCTGCGCGGTCCAGACCTTTGTCACCGTCCATCGAGCCCCTCCTCGGTGAGATCCGGTGCTCCCCACGCTTGAGCTGGATCAACCGCGATCCACTCAGACCGGCGGGGCGTGCTGGCTCCAGTGCGCGGCAACTCTTCGACGCGCTCGGAGATGTCGTCGTGCCCGCTCCGACCGGCCGCACGGGCAGCAAGCGTCCGCTGGCCAGACGGGCCGAGCTCTGCCGAGGAGCGCAACGCCACACGGACGTCGGCGACGGTCAGGCCCGGTAGATCCTCCACGAGGTCAGCCTCGCTCACTTCCTCAGCGACCATTCCAACGGCATGGCAGCACCGTATCCGGCCGACCGGCAGCTCCACGGGATCGACGCCACCCTTCGGCGTGCAGCAGTAGGCTGCTCGAGTGGCCGTACGAGTGGATGCTCGGATTGCCGGCGTGATCCTGGTCGATCCGGCAGGGCGGTTGTTGTTACAGCTCCGTGACGGCAACACCCGGGTCGACCCGTACCGCTGGTGCTTGCCGGGCGGAAACGTCGATCCGGGCGAGGATCCACTGACGGCGGCTCACCGGGAGTTGCTGGAGGAGACCGGCCTCACGGTGCCGGAGCTGCGCCTGTTCTGGCGGGGCCTCGCCCCGTCGGCGAAGTTCCCCGGCGCGGTCGGCGAGTTCTCGATCTTCTACGCGCCGACCGACGCCACCGACGAGGATGTGGTGTGCGGGGAGGGTGCCGCGATGCGGTTCGTGGCCGGCACCGGCGTGCGCGCCCTGGAATTCGGACGGGCGTACGGCGAGATCGTTCCGCGCTTCCTGGACTCTCTGCTGTACCGCGAGCTGATCACCGCCGGTTGACCCGATGGCAAACGACCGGGTGGATCGCCGCCCCGGCTGGGCGGTCTCGTCAGGGGCTGGGCGCATTCTCCCTGCGTAGACGCGGGCGACGTCGTCTGCCGGCAGGGCCGGTGCGCTCGGGGGCAGCTTGCCAGTTCAGGACACCGTGACATAAAGACCAGTCGAGATCCAGCCAACAATGGCGACCCCGTACAGTAGCCGAAGCGCCTCGGTTTTGGTCCACGCCAGGCCGAAGCGACGCGGTGGCGGAATCCGACCGTGTGGAAGTACGCCGGGCGTCAAATCACTCCCGTCCAGGCGTAGCCCGTAATAGTCCCGTTCCAGGGTCGCCGCCCATCGTCGGAAGTGCCGACAGTTCTCCATGTTCTTGCGCTCCCACCGGTAGATCGCGAAGGTAACAACTGCCGCGAAAAGACTCAGGAGCACAACCGCAACTTGAGGAACCGCCGCCCCGGGTGAGCGCATCAACAGCACGATCCCGATTCCGGTCACTAACGGAATCGCCGTCATGAGCTTGAGGCTGATCTCGTCAGTCGCTCTCGCGTGAGCACACAACTCCTGGTAGAGGATATTCGGATCGCCTTGGCCCAGTGGGAACGACCGATCCGGCGTCACCTCGTGATTGTCTTCCATCGTTGCTCCGATCCAGTGACCAGGTTGGACCCCCCCCAACTCCCGGATCATCACACCAACCGACAAATACCCTGGTAGCAGGCATCGACATCAAGATCAATATACGACGACACCCGCTTGCACGTCTATCGTACAATGCGCGCATGGCCGTTGATCACAAACTCGGACCGACACCACAGAGTCCAGAAGCCAGTAATCCCGAGCTGGAGAACGCCCGCGTCGGCTATCAAGCAGCGGTTTCTTTGATGGCATTTGAGGGCAATCTCGTGTGGGCACGCTACGGGCTGATGGCCCTCGTGCATACGATCATCCTGACGGCAATCGGGCTGACATCCGGCGCACAACAGCCAACAAGAACCATCACTCTGGTCGGCCTCTCGCTGGTCGGACTCACACTGTGTGTCGTTTGGTGGCTGGTCAATGACATCGGCTTTCGCTACTTCTTCTACTGGCTGTTCACGGCACGCGAGCTAGAGGAGCGCTATTTAGGTCCCGTTCGGACTCTCAGCAGAGGCATTCCCCTCGAAAGGAACGAAGCAACGACGATCATCCTTGGCGGGCAGGAATATCCGCCGAACGTCAAGATGGAAGATCGCTTCCGAATGGTAAATTCGTCGAAGGCCGTGATTATCATCTTTGGCGTGCTCTACTTGGCTCTCGTCGCCGCACTCCTCCTGCCGTGACCACGGGGAACGTCGACATGACCTGGTTCATGTCAGCTCGCTCCGACACCGGCGGCGGTGACGCAATCCGCCGCCAGGACAGCAGGGCTCCGGCGTCAGCGGCGGCGGTGGGCGGCGCCGTCGAGGCGGTGGCGGGCGATGGTGAACAGTTCGGTGATCTCGCCCGGCAGCCGGGCTGCGGTTTCCCGGTGCAGGTGGCGGCGGGCCGCCGCCGGCAGGCCGGTGAGCACGAAGTCGTCCAGCCCGGTCACCAGACACAGCCCGCCCAACCGCGCCTCGAACGCCGGCAACGGTTCACCGCGCTGTAGGCGTACGGTCAGGCGGGCCCAGGCCCAGGCGGCCCGGTTCATGTCCGTCGGCACCTGGACCACGGCGGTGGTCAGCAGCCGGCGGCGTACCGTCCGGGGCCGGACCACGCCCGCCGCGGCCAGCCGCCGCGCGACCTGGCCGTGCGCCCGCGGCGCCAGCAACGCCAACCACGTCCCCACCCGCCGGTGCCTCGGCTCCGCCGCCAGCCAGCGCAGGATCCAGCCGCCGAGCGCGTCCACCGGTACGTGCCGCGCGGCCAGCCACAACCGGCCATCGTGCACCCGCAACGCGCCCGCGTCGACCAGGTCGGCCAGCAGGGCGGCGGCCAGACCGTACCCGACCGGCCCGGCCGGCAGACGCGGCCGACCGGTCACATCATCGGCCGCCAACAGGAAGAACTCGTCCGCCAGCAGCGGCGACCGGCCCCGTACCGCCGCAGCCGGCACCCCACCACCGGAAGCGACAGCGGCCGTGGCGGCGGCGGTGGCCTGGGCGCGGTAGACCGTCATGCCGGCCCCCGCCGCCGCGCCCACGCGATGAACCGCGCGTACGTCTGCGCCGGGGTCAGGCCGGGCAGGTCACGGGCGGCTTCGGCGGCGAGCTCGGCGACGTACATGCAGCGGCCGATCCGGTCGAAGCTGGCCATCAGCTCGGCGCGGGCCGGCTCGCACGGCCACGGCCGGCGGCAGGCCCGGCACCGCCACGACGGACGCCACGCCACATGCCCGACCCGGCCCACCACGGCCACCACCCGCGCGGTCACCGGCCGGCCCGCCGCCGGGACCGGCCGGGCCACACCCAGGTCCGCCGCAGGGTCGCGGTCCGCGCCGGCTGCGGCGCCCACCGACGCCCGGCCGCCTCGACCTGCGCGGGCAGCAGCCCGCCGGTCGGGCATGCCGGGCAGGTCAGGGTACGGCCGCAGCCGGGACACCAGCGGTGCCGATGCCGACACAGACTGAACCCGACCACCGCGCCGACCAGCACCGCGATCGTGGCGGCGAGCACCACATCCAGCATCAAGCTACCCCTCTCCCTGCATCGTCCACTGTGTTTACCGGCCGGCGGGTCCGGGTCGACCGGATCAGGCCGGCATCCCGGCCTGGAACTGCCGCGACTGCCAGTCCCGCAACGCCTGCTTGATCCGCACGTTCTCGTCCCGGGTGACCGCCAACTCGGCCCGCACCGCCGCCAACTCGTCGGCGACCAGGTGCAGAAAGGCGCGTACCTCGGTCGGGTCGCAACCGCGCCGGGTGCGGACCGGGAACCGCCGGTCGCGGACCAGCCCGGGGCTGATCGACGGCCGCACCACGCTGGCGCCGTAGTAGAGGTGGGTGGCGGCGTTGCCGCCGTGCCGGGCCGGCGGACGCGACCCGCCGCCGACAGCAGCGGCGGGAGGCCGGGCAGCCGGCCGGGTCTGATCGGCGAGGCTGGCGAGCAGCCGGGACTGCCGCCGGGTACGCCGAGGGAACAGGACACGGTCGAGGAGTCTGCGCACGGGTGGGACCGCCCTTTCGAAGGTCACGGGATCGCCGCTACATCGCGGTTCGGTGGGGAAGGTGAGATGGGCGGCCCGACCCCGAACGGGGGCGCGGAGGTCGGGCCGCCCGCCCTGCGCACGCAGCCACAAACGGCGGTACGCACACAGGGCCGCTGGTACGGGCATCCGGCGGCTCACGTTCCGCCGAACGCCGAGAATCGGAAGCACTCCTGGGTTGCGTGCAGTGGCCGACGGTGCCGCGTGCACCGGTCGTCCGGGGCGTCGATGGGGATCGCCGAGGTAGCGCCGACCGTCGAAGAAGCAGCTGAGCGCCGCTCCACGGGATCGACGCCACCCCGGCGGGTCTCCCGCAAAGGCCGAGCTGGGGCACGATTTCGGCATGCCCGCACGTCAGTTCGAGCCGCACTACCGGCGCATCATGGCCGACATTCGGCAGCGCATCCTCCGGCACGACCGGGACTTCGTCGTCGGACGACCGGGCCGGCACGCACCGCTTCCAGCATCACAACCCCTTTCCGGGTACGTCCACTGTGTTGGCCGGTGGGCCTGGGCTTTTCGCGGGGCCTGCCGCCGCCGGTCACGGGGGCTTCCGGCGGCGGCAGGCCGCGTCGGGGTCCGGCAACGTCAGCGGTACGGCGTGTGTGCCGAACCCCGCACACACCGTGGCCGATGACTGACCGCCTGCGGTAGGCGTCATGCCCGGGACGGGGCGACGCTCCCGCGCCACTGGAAGGGATGCTTCCCGTTGCGGGAACCATCCCCTGCCTCCCCTCTTGACATTCGCGCGTTGCCGTATTCCCTGGCAGGGTCAGGAATTGCTCGACGCAGATGGTTGAAGGCGGCATTCACCAAGTGGGATACTGTCCAAAATCGATTACCGCCACAGGCAGTTCGCGCCACCACGCATCGATCGTGCGCCACACTTCGGGGGTGTCATGCAGAACCATCCGCTCACCGCAGCACGCGAACGCCTGGGCCTGACCCGCCGGCAACTCGCCGACGCCGTCAACAAGATCCTCTACCCCGACCCCGGACAAGCAGCCCACAGCGCCTTCACCGCCAACTACCTGGGCAAACTCGAAAACGGCAAGATCCGCTACCCAGCCGAGGACTACCGCACCGCCCTGCGCATCGCCCTCAACGCCGGCACCGACGACGAACTCGGATTCCGCCGTCGGGATATCAGCATGCGAACGAAAGGCATGCTCGCCGTTCGATCCAGTCGATACGAGTCCCCGGCAACAGGGCTGAGTCCCGCCGCCGCTGCCTCGATGACATCCGACGCCGTCCCGTTGATGTCGTTGCTCGGCCCACCGGTCGTCGACGAGTTACCGCGACAGGTCAGCCAGGAACACATCACCCAGGTTCTTGAGGCAGCGGAGATCCTCGAGCAGTGGGACAACGCGCACGGCGGCGCGCTGGTCCGGGAGATCGCCGACGACAAGCTGCACCGGATGTCCCGGCTGCTGGAGGTGAGCTGCCCGGCGCACCTGCGCCCCGCGCTGCACAAGGCGCTCGCCCAGTTGGCTGGGGTCGTGGCGTTCATGCTCTTCGACGCCTACCACCACGACGCGGCCCGGCAACGGTTCACGTTCGCCCTGCGCTGCGCCAGCATCGGCGGCGACTGGCACCAGCGCGCGATGCTGCTGTCCAGCCTGGCCCGGCAGGCGGTGTGGTGCGGTCAGCCCGACGACGGGCTGACCCACATCGAAATGGCTCTGGTCCGCGCCGACTGGCTCACCGCATCCGAGCGCGCCATGCTGCACACCGTACGAGCACGGGCACTCGCCAAACTGGGGCCGGGCAGAGCACAGGAGGCGCTGGCCGCCGTCGGCACCGCCGACGAAGCCTTCGCGCACGCCTCACCAGCGGAGGACCCGCCGTGGATGTGCTTCTACGACGACGCCCAGCACCACGGAGACACCGCCCACGCACTGTTCGACGTCGCCCTGCACACCAGACTCGTTACGGAGTCAGCCGACCGGTTCGCCTACTCGGTGGAGCATCATCTCCCGGCGTACCTGCGGTCCCGGGCTATCTCCCGGATCAAGCTGGCGTCCCTGACGATGGTGCAAGGTGATCCGCTGGAGGCTGTGACGATCGGCAGCCTGGCCCTCGACGACGCCGGGCCGGTCCGGTCGCTGCGCGCCGCCGACGACCTGCGGGAGCTGCACCGAATGGCCGGGCCGCACGGCAAGCTCACCGAAGTAGAGGAGCTGCGCGCCCGGATCCGGGAAACGGTCGGAGCCGTCGCATGACGGACCCGCAGGAAGCGCTGCTGCTCGCCTGCCGACAGGTCGGGGTCGACGCGACCGGCGTTGAGCTGATCCGGTCTGCGGAGAACGTGATCTACCGCCTGCCCGGCGGCGTTGTCGCCCGCGTCAGCCGCGACGGGCAGCTCGCCACCGCAGGCAAGGAAGTACGGGTGTCCCGCTGGCTCAACGAATCTGGGATACCGGCTGTCCGCGCGATCGAGCAGCTGCCCCAACCAGTCGCGGTCGACGGGCGAGGCGTCACCTTCTGGCACGAGCTGCCGCCACATCGGGAAGGCAGCATCGGCCAGCTGGCCCAAGTGCTGCAACAGCTGCACCGTCTGCGGCCCCCGGCAAGTCTCGACCTGCCTCCGCTGGCACCGTTCGTACGCCTGGAGCAGCGCATCGCCGAGGCGACCGTGTTCGCGGACGACGACCGCGCCTGGCTGCTCGATCACCTGCACGGCTTGCAGGACCGCTACCGCGAGCTTCCTCCCGGTCTCCCGCACGGTGCCGTGCACGGCGACGCCTGGGCCGGCAACATCGTCGACACCGACGCCGGGCCAGTCGTGCTCGACCTCGAACGATTCGCCTTCGGCCCACCAGAGTGGGACCTGGTCTCCGTCGCCGTCGACCACCTGACCTTCAGCGCCGAGTACGCGCCCGGCTGGACCGAGTTCTGCCAGCACTACGGCTACGACGTCACCGGCTGGCAGGGGTGCTCGGTCCTCCGTGACGCGCGCGAGCTGCGCAAGGTGACCTTCGCGGCGCAACTCGCGCGAGACATCCCAGCCCTACGCGACCAGGCCCACTACCGCCTCGCCTGCATCCGTGGCGAGCACGGCGACCGCCCCTGGGACTGGAAACCGGTCCCGTAACGGCACTGCATGGGTCCAGCGCACAGCAGCCACAGCCGTTGGACGACTCAACGGCAGGTGCCACATCACTGTCAATCATTGGGCTGGCTTGTGCGCTTCGTCATGCAGCTTCTGCGGACTCCGCTGACGCACGCTCGGTCTGGCCCTTCTCGACCGTGCGGGGAGAACGCCGTCGTACGTCAGTGCCGCTTCCTCGATCGCAACCCTCGACTCGCCGATAACCCGCTGGAAATCCACGAAGTCGGTGGCGAACTCGGATGATGGTTCTCCCAGTACGAGCAGGTTGAAGTGGCTCGGCATACGCACGTCCTGCTCATGGAGTGCATCCAGTGCCGGCCGGGCTGCTGGATTACCTAGCGTCAACCGCGCGCGCACGAGGACCGGACGTAGTGCGCGAGCCTTCGCCTGGTACTGCCGGATCCGGTCTTTGTCCAATGCCGCACCCTGGCTGGCCCTTTCGAGGGCGAACTTGATATTCGCGGTGCTCTCTACGTAGTCGTAAATCGCGATGACTAGATCGGCGGTCACATCGCGCTCAAGCTGTATCCGGTTGGCCCGCTCGTCCTCCGCGCGGCGGCGATCCTCCCGCTTGGCGGTCCACCGGTGCTGAAGGTAGGCACTGACTGACGCGACGGCACCACCCACTATGAACGACCCAAGTGTGGCGAGCAACTCCTGCAAGTCCATGGCCAGGATTGTGGACTGAGGGTACGGGGAACGACGCATGACGCGCCGGTGACGCGGGGAGTTACCGTGTCGAACGCCTCCACTGGCGTGCAGAAAATCCGAGGTCAAGGCTGAGGAGGTCTGCGATGATTCCGGACCGTGAGAGCTACCTTGTTCACGCTAGCCCGAATCGTCCTTCGTGGCGTGCTGCCTTACCCCGACCTGCCTCGGCGTGTGCTGGTCCGACGCCGCGCCCGTGCCCTAGCTACCCGCGAACCGTGGCCGCGTGACGAAGCGGCAGCTACTGGCGAAGGCTACGCCCGATTGGCGCTACTGAGACTGCTGGCGTTGCAGCGCGCGACGCGCCGGGCGGTGCAGACACATCAGCGGGAGTCGGCTCCGCTGCTCGCGCGCACCGCGATGGAGACCTGCATCGTCGGGTTGTGGTGTCTACACGATCCCGACGCCGTCCGCAAGCTCCGCGAATCCGAGATCAAGGTCGCGCCGACGTTGCTGACCTTCATGTCGAGCACCGGAATCATCCCTGACTCAGTCATCCGAGAGGCGGTGCGTGCTCTCGGCGATCCACGCAAACTCCCCGACGTACGGTCGATGACCGAACAGGTTGACTCTCGGACCGGCGCCACGCTCGCGATCCACCTTTATGACATGGCGTATCGACCAGCCTCTCAGTACTTCACTCACGCGAGCGCCTCGTACGGCAGCCGCCATTAGGGCTGTGACCAGGTAGGACGGGTCGGCAGGGGTGGTGCAACACGGACGCAGCCGCCTGTTGATCATGTGTTTGTGAGAACTACAAGATCGAAGGCGGCTGCTGCTGCCAGGGTAGCGGCTGACCGGGCGGTGCGCGCACAGGGCAACCTGTTGGAGCGGGTGCGGTCGTGTTTCGTCCAGGCGCGGACGTGGCGGCACGTCGGCCGGTACATGTCGGCGCTGGTCAGCAGGATGCCGAAACGCAACGGGTGGACCATCGCCGAGCATGTCGGGGACGCCACGCCGGACCGGACCCAGCGGTTGTTGAACCGGGCGGTGTGGGACACCGAGGGCGTGGCCGGGGAGGTGCGGCGGTACGCGGCCGCCGGGTTGAACGCGGCGGCGGCCGTCCGCCGGCGGCGTGGGCTGGCGGTCGGTGCGTTGGACGAGACCGGACAGCCGAAGCACGGCACCGGGACGGCCGGGGTGAAACGGCAGTACATGGGCTGCGCCGGTCGGGTCGCCAACGGCATCAACACCGTGCACCTGGCCTACGTGCGGGAACGGACCGGCCACGCCCTGATCGCCGCCCGGCAGTGGATCCCCGCCGAGCAGGTCACCGACCCGGACACCGCCGGACGGACGGGCCTGCCGTCAGGGCTGGAGTTCCGCACGAAGGGCCAACTCGCGATCGACCTGTGCACCCAGGCGTACGCCGACGGCCTGACCTTCGACGTGATCTGCGGCGACGAGGTGTACGGCAACTGCACCGAACTGAGGGAGTTCCTCGAAGCCCGTGGGCAGGCGTACGTGCTGCGGGTCGCCTCGACGTTCATGGTCCGGACGCCGTCGGGTGACCGGCTGACCTGCGCGCAAGCCGTTGACCTGCTGGTCGGTGGGGCCGGTCGGGGCTGGCAGGTCCGCTCGGCCGGTGCCGGGTAGAAGGGACACCGCTGGTACGCGTGGGCGTGGATCGCCACCGACTCACCCCGCCACCATCTCCTCGTGCGCCGGCACCTGGCCACCGGTGAACTGGCGTTCCACTACTGCTACGTGCCCGACGGGGAGCCGGCGGTCGTGTCGCGGCTGGTCCGCGCCGCCGGGCTGCGGTGGCCGGTCGAGGAGTGCTTCGAGTTCGGCAAGGACCACTTCGGCCTGGACCAGTGCCAGGCCCGCCTGTACGGGGCGATCGCCCGGCACACCGTGCTGGTCATGGCCGCCCTCGCGGTCTGCGCGGTCACCGCCGCGCAGTTACGCCACCGCACCGACACCCAGGCACCCCCACCGACCACACCCGACCAGCCGCCACCGGCCGAACCCGGACTGATCCCGCTGACCGTGCCCGAGATCGGACGACTCCTCGCCGACGCCCTTCACCGCCCACAACCACCCGACCACGCCATCGACTGGCTCACCTGGCGCCGACGCCACCAGTCCCGCGCCCGCTGGCACCACCAACGCACCCGCCTCAACCGCGAATACGCCCTGGTCAACTAGCAAATGGCGGCTGCCGTACTAGCCTCGAAGTTCATCGCTGGAGCCGCGCTCGTGACGACATCTTCCCTGACCGACCCGTTGTTGACCACCTCGCCGATCTGGCGTTGTGGGAAGCCGAACTCGCCACCGGCCCGGCCGATCCCTTGTCGATGGTGTCGCCCCTGGTAGCACGCCTTGCCCGGGTGCCGGACCCCCGCCGGCCGTGCGGACGGCGCCATCCGCTGCTGGTGATCCTGGTCCTGACCGCGTGTGCCACCCTCGTCGCCGGCAACGACAGCCTGACCGCGATCCGGCAGTGGGCAGCCCGGACCCCACAGGACGTCCTGCGCCGCCTCGGCGCCCGCCGTGACCCGCTGACCAGCCGCTACCTCGTACCGAGCGAACGGACCTTCCGGCGGGTCCTGGCAGCCGTCGACGGCGACGCCCTCGATACGGCGACCTGCGGCTACGCCGCGGACGTCGTGCGCGGCGTCGCCCCGGCCCCGCAGATTCCCGCCGGCGTCGACGAACCCACCGAACGCGAACAACGCCGGGCCGCGACCCGGGCGGTGACCCATCCGGTACCGGCCGGACTGCTGCCCGCCGCCGCGATCGACGGGAAACTGCTGCACGGCACCCGCACCGCTACCGGGCAGGTGTTCCTGGTCGCCGCCGTCACCCACGACCGTACCGTGATCCTGGGTCAACGTCAGGTCGCCGACAAACGCGGCGAGGCCACCGTGACCGAGGACCTGCTCGCACCGCTGGATGTCGCCGGCATGCTGCTCACCCTGGACGCCCTGCACACCAACAGAAAGACCGCCCGGCTGATCACCGGCACGTTGAACGCCCACTACATGCTGATTCTGAAGGGGAACCAGCCGCTCGCCCTGCGGGCCGCCCAGACGTTGCTGTCCGGCACCGACACCGAGTTCGCCGACCGGACCGGCGTCCAGGCCGATCGCGGACACGGACGCACCGAACGCCGCACGATCCGCGTCACGGCCTGCGACGACGCCCTGTTCCCCGGAGCCCGCCAGGTTTTCCGGCTACGCCGTGACACCGGCGGTCTCGACGGGGTCCGCACCAGCAAACAGATCATCCATGGCATCGTCAGCCTCGACGCCACCCAGGCCGGACCGCAGCACCTCAACGCCTACGTCAGAGGACACTGGTCGGTGGAAACCCGCCTGCATTGGACCCGTGACGTCACCTTCAACGAGGACGACTCCCAGCTCAGGACGGGTGCGGCTCCCCGCAACGTGGCCGCCATGCGCAACCTGGCCCTGAGCACCTTCCGGCTCGCCGGACGCGCCAACATCGCCCACGCCCGCCGTGACCTCCACGACCGCGCCGACACCTTCGCCGTCTACGACATCTAACAAACGGTGATCAAATCAGACATAGAGGAACAACGCCGGGGCCGTGCGGGAGAACGAACCCATTGCTCGCATTTCTCATCCTGACATTGAGGAATCGGTCAAGAACGTTATCTGTGTCGTCCTGACGCGCACCATCGTCATCCCGGATCACAATTCAGGACTTCGTGATGGAGATCCCAGGGTCCAGTTCGCCGAGCTTTCGCGCGACATCGTTCATATAGCTACGATAGAAGCCAGCATCTGCGGTGAATACCGCCATCTGCTTCCCGGCCAGACTCAACCACATCGCGCACGTCGTCCGTCCTGCGCCTGGCTCATGGCCCGTCACTTCGAACGTAATCTGGGAGCCTTTGGCCGCAGCCTCGGTTGCCGCCGCCCGACTCCCGTACAGCGCCGTAAGCAGGCTCGCTACCCCGCCCCTGCCGCCATAGGTGGCAACGACAGCTGGAAACCCGCGCTCGCCCTGGGTGGCCGCCAACTGCCATTCCGCCTTACGGAGATTGAAACTGCCCTTTCCGTGCATCGCCTCCCCGAAGGCCGCAGCGCACTCGACCGGCGCAGCCCTCAACTCGAAATGCCACGTCCTGTTGTGATCCATCAATCCCATTACGCTCCCAAAATCCAGAAGGCAACCGCTCCAGTTGCCCCCATCGCAGGTCTTGCCCAACAGCCCACGCTGGCACCAACGAGGCCGCCACCCAGCCAGCCGGAACCCTCGGACGCGCCAAGCGACGGCCCCGAAATGTCAACTCAGGAGCACCGGCCCCACTGGCAGTTGTGACCCGAGGCGGGACGGCCCATCTTCTCGGCCTCCTTGCACCATGCACACTTTGACGAGCGACCGGCTTTGATGCACGCGCACGACATGAATACCTCCGATGAAGCTTGACAAGGCGACTGAGGGTAAATTTGGTAAACGACCTGATGCAGTGGCTCAGAGGATGGCACATTCCATCGACGCCGGGCCAGCGTCAGGGAGCGGTTCGAACTGAAGCGGTGCCCCAGATTGCTGATCCGGCACAAACAGGTGACGCGAAGGCCACCGATCGACATACCGCAATTCATCCGACCGAAGCCGAACCGCCGGCCATTCTCGGATGATCGGTCGGGACTCTTCGCCCGAAGGGGGCAAGCGGACGAACCGCCGATCCTCCTCTCGCGAATACCCCCGAACATTGAACATTAAAGCCGGGAGAGGCGGAGTCGGCAAGCACCAGCGTCGTTGTACGAACATTACCGACGCCACCTGCCCACCAGCTGAGCAAACGCGAGATGCAAGAAGTTCACTCAGCGAACCTCAGCGAACCTGTCGGCCGCACCTATGACAGTCAGAGTCCGAATTTCTCGCATTAGTCACGATCCGACCAGTCCTGACGCATCAACAACTGCGGTGCGAGTGGAGCCTTCCCGAACTCCTCGCGGACCGCTCCCCGGAAAAGCCACAGCGCCTTGGCGTACCGGCGGTACAACTCGCGGTACTCGGGTCCGTCGATGCAGGCCCCGAGCCTAACGGCATTGCGGATGTTGACCAAGGACAGGAAGACGACCTCACCGGACCGGGCCAGCTCCGGACTGGCGCAGAGCAACAACCGCTCGCGCTGGGCGTACAAGCCGGACTCATGAACCACGAGGTCGGCGGCCGTTGCAGACTCGTCGTCGACGTTATGCCGCATGCGAAGCCGAAGCCCGTTGTGCGCGCTGTCGAGGGCGAGGGTGAAGGCGACGCAGACGTCCCACAGGTCCGCGTCTGGGCCGGCACCCGACGGACGAGTTTGCTTGGATCGCTCGTACTGCTGGATCTCGCGCAGCCGCCCGGCCAGCTTGCGAGCGAGTACGACCTCCTCGCGGCTGCCAGCCATGGCCGTTGCCAAGTTGCCGGCCGTGGCTGACGTCGGCACCTTTCGCCCGTTCAGCAGTTCGCCGACGTAGCTGCGGGATAGCCCGGACTTCACCGCGATTGCCGCTCTGGTGAGGCCGTTTCGCTCTGCTATCCTCCGAAACAGTTCGACTAGATCGTTCGCCGGCCCAGGCGGTAGATCGACTACACCACGCTGGCCTCTGGGCATCGCACCATCCTGGGGAGGAAGTCTCCGATCCATTACTAACACAGGGATCGACGTGGGCGCTAGGCGTCTGCCGATTGGAACGCCCGACGATGTGGCAACCCCGCAGCGGCGGCGAGCAGCGCCTCAGCCGCATTTCGCCAGGTCAGCTGGCCGGCGAGTTGTCGTCGTACGTGGCTGGCGTACCGGAACGCCGCCTGCGGGTCCATCACGATACGACCGAGTGCGGCGCTCCACGCGTGCACGTCGGCCGTCAGATCGTCGTCAACGTCGACGATCATCGGATCGACGAGCCGACCGAGCCGATCGCGCAGCAGTTCCGCCGCACCACTCTTCGCGCTGACCAGCAGCGGTGTTCCGGCGCTGATGGCGTCGAGGGCGACCAGGCCGAACCCTTCGATACGCGATGGCATGATGCAAACGAGCGCCCGCGCCAGGTCGCGTTGGAGGTCATCCTGGTGGGTGGTGAAAGGCCGAACGTCCAGCCGCTCCCGAGCGAGCCCAGACAGGCCCACGAGATTACGGTGCAGGGCGTCGCATTCGGCCGACGGTGCGCCGCGCACCAGCAGCCCGAGTGGCTCACCGTGGTGCGCCGGCACGGCGGCGACCGCCCGGACCGCGATGTCGAGACCTTTGAGTTCAACGTCGTCGGTGCGCCCGAGCACCAGCACCTGCCGCTTGGGCGGGACGGTCGGTCGCGGACCCGGCGTGATCCGCCCCAACCCAGGATCGAGCTGACAGACAGGTGGCCGGCTCACACCGTCTTCCAGGAGGTCTTCCGTGTAGCGCCTAAGTCGAGGCCCGACCGCGGCGACCACGTCGGCGTCGGAGGCGATCCGGCGCGTGAGGCGTTCGCGCTCCTCCAGTTTGACGGTGGCGTTCACCGCGCCCTTGAACCTCTCAAGCTCGGCGGGTGCCGTATGCACGACATGCGCGAGTACCGCGTTCTGGTGGTAGCGGCGCACCTGAGCCCAGGCAGAAGGGCCGGTGAAACGATCGTGACCGATCACCAGCCGTGGCCGAAACTCGTGCAGGGCCGGCGAGTCAAGCAGCATCGAGGGGCCGGCCGGCGTCCACTCGGCCGGGACGATCATCACACCGCGCTGCGCGGCGTCTTCGATGTCCTCTCGCGTTGGTCTGTTCACCATGCAGGCGGTCGGGCAGCCTGCCTCGGCGAACGCGGCGAGCAGGAGCTGGTTGAACGCCGGGATGCCACCCTTCGCGGTCGACCAGTCACAGCACAGCGCCAGCACCGGCGGTTGAGCGGCGAATACGTCCACGATTCCACTCCTCGCTGCTATCTTCGTCAGCCGCGTCGGAAAGTGTCGGCGGCCAGTGAATACTCCCCGTAGGCGGTCATTTATCGCCCCGTTGGTGGCCAGGGATCTCCCCGTGGATGGCCAGATACCTCCCCGCTGACCAGGTCAGAGTGCCGGTCGGCGAGGGTCGACGGCGTGAAGAGCGGCAGGGAGATCGTGGAAATCTTGGAGGCATACGACCTCACGGGCAGTTACCGTGCGGCGGCTGAGTTGGCGGGGTGTGACCATCACACCGTTGCCCGTTACGTGCAGTTGCGGGAGTCCGGGCAGAGTCCCGAGGCGCGGGCGCACCGGGCCCGGCCGATCGATGAGTACATGGGCAAGATCGAGGAACTGGTAGCGCGTTCGGGTGGGCGGGTCCGCGCGGACGTGGTGCACAGGCGGATCACCGGGATGGGCTTCGGCGGTGGTGAGCGCACCACGCGGCGGGCGGTCGCGCAGGTCAAGGCCCGTTTCGCCGCCGGGCAGCGGCGGGTGTTCCGGCCGTGGATCCCGGAGCCGGGGCTGTGGCTGCAGTTCGACTGGGGTGAGGGGCCGCGTGTCGGTGGACGACGTACGTCGTTGTGGTGCGCGTGGCTGGCCTGGTCGAGGTTCCGGGTGGTGATTCCGACGGTCGACAAGACCCTGCCGACGATCGTGTCCTGTCTGGATAGCACGTTACGCCGGTTGGGTGGGGTGCCGGCGTACGCGTTGACCGACAACGAGAAGACGATCACCGTCGAGCATGTCGCGGACATCGCGGTGCGCAACCCGGAGATCGTGGCGGTGGCCCGCCACTACGGGATGACGATCCGCACCTGTATGCCGGCCGACCCGCAGTCCAAGGGCGGTTCGGAGAACACCGTGAAGATCGCCAAGGCGGACCTGGTGCCCACGGATGCGAACCTGCTGCCCGAGTACCGCAAGTTCTCCGAGCTTGAGGCGGCCTGCCGCCTGTTCACCGAGGAGGTGAACGCCCGGGTGCACCGCGAGACCCGCCGCCGCCCGGTCGAGGCCCTCGCCGAGGAACAGACCCGGCTGCACCCGTTGCCGGGCAAGCCGTTCACCGTCGCGTTCGGCACCACCCGCCGGGTCAACTGGGACTGCACCATCTCCGTCGAGGGCGTGCGTTACTCGGTGCCCCACACCCTTGTCGACACCCGGGTCTGGGCCCGCTTCCACGGTGACGAGCTGATCGTCACCGCGGTCGGCGACGATGGTCCGACCGAGGTCGCCCGACATCCACGCTCCACCCCCGGCAGCCCGTCGATCATCGACGCCCACTACCCGACCAGGGCCAGCCGTGACGGCGACCGAACACCGAAGGCCCACACGGCCGAGGAAGCCGCGTTCCTGGCCCTCGGCCCGGGAGCCGCCGCGTGGCTCGTCGAGGCCGCCGCAGCCGGAACCCGAAGAGTGCGCCGCAAGATGGCCGACGCCTGCGCCCTGGCCAAGCTGCACGGCGCCGACCGCGTGGACCAGGCGTTGGGCACCGCCGCGATCGCCGGCCGGTTCGCCGACAACGACCTCATCCGCATCCTCGCCCACCAGGCCGCCGGCACCGCCGGCGAGGCCACCCGCGCCAGCGAGGCCCACAGCCTGCAACCGGGCACCTCCGCGTGGGCCCGCTTCGGCACCACCGACGACAGGAGCAACCCCTGATGGCCGCCCCGATCCGCACCATCACCGGCCCCGCCGGTGACCCCCTCACCGAGGCGATCGAGCTGACCCGCCGACTGAAACTGCCCCACATCCGCAAAGCGATGGCCGACCTGGTCCCGACCGCCAAAGCCCAACGCTGGGACCCCGCCGAAGTCATCCGGGTCCTCCTCGCCGAGGAAGCCGCCGGCCGCGACGCCGCGAACCTGCGCACCCGCCGCAAACGCGCCGCTTTCCCCGCCGGCAAGACCTTCGGCGACTGGGACGACACCGCCTCGTCAATCCCACGCCCCACACAGGACGCGCTCAAGACCCTGGAATGGGTACAGCGCAAAGAGAACCTGTCCATCTGCGGACCATCCGGCACCGGCAAGAGCCACTTCTGCGAAGCCCTCGGCCAAGCCGCCGTCGAAGCCGGAATGACCGTGGCCTGGTTCACCATCGAAGACCTCGGCGCCCTCGTGCGCCGCCACCGCGTCGATGACACCGTCAACCGGGCGATGACCCGGCTCATCCGCTGCGACCTGATCATCGTCGACGACATCGGCCTGCTACCGGTCTCACCGGACGCCGCCGAAGGGTTCTACCGCCTCGTCGACGCCGCCTACGAACGCCGCAGCCTCGCCGTCAGCTCCAACCTGCACCCCTCCGGCTTCGAGGAGATCATGCCCAAGACCCTCGCCACCGCCACGGTCGACCGGCTCCTGCACCACGCCCACATCATCGTCACGCAGGGTGACAGCTTCCGACTCAACCAGGCAACCACCGGACAGGGAGTGAAGCCCTTGAACTGACACCCGAACAACCAACGGCGGGGAACTATCTGGCCACCGTTGGGGAGAAACCCCTGGCCGCCAGCGGGGACAAATGCCGGCCGCCTACGGGGAGGTCAGGAAGACCGTTGACAGAAAGCGCGACGGAACGAGGATGCAGGCGGATTGGTGCGTACTGGGCCGACTCTGAAGCGGATGGAGCGTTTGTGCTGCGTACGGCGATGTGGCCGGAGTGCACGACACTAAAATTTTCGCCCGAGACAACCAGGGAGCCGACGGTGGCTGAACCGGAACGCAGAAAGCTGGGTGGCCGGCTCGCACGACTGCGAAAGGACGCCAAGCTGCGTCAGGAGGAGGTCGCGGCCCTGATCGGGTACAGCGTCCCCACCGTATCCAACATCGAGAACGGGAAATGGAAGCTGCTTCCTGACCGACGGGTGATCAACGACTGGGTCGAAGGCTGTCTTTCCGCCAGTGACCTGCCGGCGGCCGGTCGACACGCACAGCGCACCGAGGTGATGGCCCTGTACACGGCCTTGCAGACTCTGCAGGACGTCGAGCCGCCCGCGTTCGCCCCGCCGCCGGAACACCGGCTTCGCCGTGACATCCCGACCTTCACCGGTCGCGAGGCCGAGTTCGCGCAACTTCGCGGGGCGGTGGAAACCGCTCGCGCGACGGGCACGGTGATCGCGATCCACGCGGTGGACGGCAAGCCCGGAGTCGGGAAGACGGCGTTTGTCAACCACGCCGCGCGTCGCCTGTCCCGGCAGTTCCCGGACAGCCAGCTCTTCATCGACCTGCAGGGCTACACGCAGGGTCGTTCGCCCCTGAGCGCTGCCGAGGCGCTCGGTCGGTTACTGAACGCCGTTGGCGTTCCGTGGGGCCAGATACCGGGCTCGCTCGACGAGCGGGCCGACCTGTGGCGCGGTCAACTGGCCGACCAGCGCGCCATGCTCGTCCTAGACAACGCAGTCGACGCCGATCAGGTCGCACCCCTGATACCCGGCGGCCCGCACACTCTCGTGCTGGTCACCAGCCGCCGGCGTCTGATCGAACTCGACGCGGCAACGATTGCCCTCGACGTGCTCACGCCAGAACAGGCCGAGGAGATGTTCCGGCGTGTCGTCGGAGGGGAGATTCCCCCAGATAGTCCCGTCGGCGAGGTCGTCCGGCTGTGCGGCTACCTGCCGATGGCGATCGCCCTGGCTGGCAGCCGAATGCGCAACCGGCGCACGCTCACCGTGGCGCAGCTGGCGCAGATGCTCAGGGAACGGACGAATCGATTATCCGTGCTTCGGGTACGCAATCAAGAGGTGGAGGCTGCGCTCAGCCTCTCGTATGAAGCTCTGGACGAGGAGATCCGCCGCTTCTTCCTGACCTTGGGCCTGCACCCAGGGCTGGGCATCGACGCATTTGCGGCCGCCGCGCTCTGCGGCAAGCCGCTCGACGCGAGCACCGGACACCTTGAGGAACTGCTAGCCAACAACCTGGAGGCTTATTCAGCGCGGCCCCGATAACCTACAGTGGACCCCCGATAAATGAGACGGCCCGCCCTCCCATAGGATGGAGTTACCACACAACAACCAAAGAAAAGCGGACCGCCGAACATGTATCAT
>Ga0207848_100096_pt1 | contig 71647 bp, 59 predicted proteins | sample TtaePargueraPR_10_FD_187737 | JGI IMG/M metagenome (GOLD analysis project Ga0207848, IMG submission 187737) | Aerobic enrichment media microbial communities from Bioluminiscent Bay, La Parguera, Puerto Rico - Tt and M2 (3) (SPAdes) | ecosystem: Environmental > Aquatic > Marine > Unclassified ... | reverse complement strand
GGGTCTACGCATTTGATCGGGGTGGAGTAGCCGCTCGATCGCGTTGCGTGACGGCAACTGGTTGCAGACAGTAAAGGCTGGGTCGGGCGTGTCGTAACACAGGCGTACCCGCGACATCCAAGATCATGGTTCTTGTCTAGGGAATCATGATGAGTGGAAGGTCGCGGGTACGTGGTTCAGGATACCGCCGTGGACACCCTGTTCGGGTTGACGGGTGTGCGGGTCGTCGAGGTCGACACCGAACCCGACGACAGTGTGACGGTGTATGTACAGACGGCGGTGACCGTGGTGTGTCCCGGCTGCGCCACGCCAGCGGCACGGATCAAGGAACGCGTCACCGGCCGGATACGCGATGTGCCCTACGGCGGACGCCGGGTCCGGGTGGTGTGGTGGAAACAGCGCTGGTCATGCCTGAACGAAGACTGTCCACGGGGGAGTTTCACCGAGTCCGTGACCGATCTGCCGACGCGTTCGCGGGTGACGCCCCGACTACGGCGGTCCTGCGCGCGGTCGATCGGTGACTCCGGGCGCGCCGTCGCCGAGGTCGCCGCCAGTCACGGGGTGTCCTGGCACACCGCGCACGACGCGTTCACCGCCACCGTCGATCCGGTACTGGCCGGCGAACCGGAACCGGTCACCGACCTCGGTATCGACGAGGTCCGCCGGGGCCGTCCCCGACTGGCCGCCGACCCGGACACCGGCCGGACACGGCAGATCGCCGACAGGTGGCACACCGGCTTCACCGACCTGTCCGGACCACAGGGCCTACTCGGCCAGGTCGAAGGCCGCCGCACCGCCGACGTCACCACCTGGCTCGAACAGCGGGACCCGGCCTGGCTGGCCGGAATCCGCACGGTGTCGATCGACATGTGCCCCGCGTTCCGCGCCGCCGTCCGCGAGGCACTGCCCCACGCCCTGCTGTGCGTGGACCCGTTCCACCTGGTCCAACTCGCCAACAGGATGATCACCACCGTCCGGTGGCGCATCGTCAGGAACAAGTACGGCCGTCGGGGCCGTAAGACCGACCCCGAGTACGGCATCAAACGACTCCTGACCCGCAACCGGGAGGACCTGTCCCCGCCACAACTCGCGAAGCTGTGGAACACCATGGCCGACGACCCGACGCTGACCGACCTGCACCTGGCCTGGATCACGAAGGAACACCTCCGCGACCTGCTCGCCCTACGGATCACCCGCAGCCACACCACCCCCGCGCCCAGCCTCGTGCGTGACCGCTGGGCCACCCTGCTGACCTGGTGCGCCGACCACGCCCACGTCGACGAGATCGCCGCGTTCGCCCGTACCCTCGACACCTGGCGCGACGAGATCGTCAACGCCGTCCTCACCGGCGCGTCCAACGCCGGCAGCGAAGGCATCAACCGGATCCAGAAACTCGACGCCCGCGCCGCGTTCGGCTACCGCAACCCCGACAACCAACGCCGCCGCGCCCGAACAGCGACCCGACGACCCCGCAAACGATCACCCAACGCAATCAGCCGCAATCGACTCTGGGTAACCGGACCACAACACCACCCCGGCTAAATGCGAAGACCCCAAAGACGTCAGGAATGAGAGGACCCGAGTCGACTTCAGGGCTGAGTGTCAGCGCGGTGGCGGTGGAGTGGCCGTGTAGACGGCGGTAGGGCACTGGGCCGAGCGGCCGTCCGCGTGCTCGGAGGCAGACGTGGAGGCGTCACCGCCCCGGTGCCCAACCGCCCACCAGGGCTACGGCGGTTACGCGCCCCGGGGGTCTACGGCTGCTCAGTGGCGGGGAAGTCGACGCCGTTGGGCGGCTGCCGGCGTTGCATCACACCGGGGCGGGTCGGCGCTGACTTGTATACGCCGATCGCGGCCATCCGCCCGTCCCGCCCCGCCCCGCCCCGCCAACGTGATCGTGGCGAGGATCCCGACCACCGGGGAGTCGGCGTCGTCGAGGCCGTACCGGATGTCCGAGACCCGGACCGTCATCGACCGGTCGCCGAGCACCCAGTCGGCCTTACCGAGATGCAGCGTGTCGCCCACCCGGATCAGATCGCGGTCGGTCATCAGTCGTCCCGCCGGTCGTGCACGTGCCCGTCCGGCCAGAGCCCGGCGTACTGCAACACCGCCCGCACCCGACGCGCCCGGCCCTGGTCCCAGCGGTCCAGCACGGCCAACGCGCTGGTAAACGGCGGACAGAACGCCGCCACGTCACACACCCGACACTCGGCCAACCGACTCGGCATGTGCCCGGCTACCGTCTCCCGCGCACGGTCCAACGCATCCGCGTCGGGCCGGTTCCGCATCGCCGCCGCCACACCGTCCAAGGGCGCCCGCTGTGGATCACCGTCAGGTGCCGCCACCCCACGAGCGGCCAGCAACCGGAAGCGCGGATCACGCTCGATGTCCGTCTGCCCCGGCGTCCGTCGCGGCAACGGCGGCCGATCCGGCGTCGGACCAGGGTTGACCCTGACGTACGGGGGCAGATGGTGTCTGCTGGCGGGGCCTTGGTTGCCGGTCACGTTTCCCTCCTGGATGAGCGTGTAGTAATCCTCTTCGTACTTCCTATGTGGATCGGTCGTCTCCTACTTGGCCGCCAGTCAGGCAGCCACGACCCCCTCGACACTGGCCATCAGAAGGGAGTCGGTGCGAGGACGTCAGTGCGGCGGCGGTGGAGTGGTGGTGAGTTCGCCGCACTTGGGGCACCAGCGGCTCTTGACCTGAAACGAGAACAGCCCGGCCAGGAACCCGAGTAACGCGGCGCTGGTCAACGCGCAGATGTCCATGATCGTTTGCCTTCTCTCGTAGGGGTGCCGGGGTAGGGGTCGGACCGGTGGTTGCCGCCAGCGGCCCGACCCCAGCTCAACAAGGGCATCGGCGCTCAGCCAGGCGGTCAGATCGACCGTCGTCGCCACCGCCGCTGCGGTGGGTTCCGGGCCGGATGACCGACATCAGCGCCACCACCCGATGAACCGCGAGTACAGATAGCCACACCGGTAGTCGGGCAGGTCCGCCATCGCGTCCAGCAGACACGTCGCCATGCACACCGACAGCGACACCACCGCGCCCGTGTACTCGGCCAACAGCTCCCGCCGTCGCGTCTGACACGGCCACGGCAACCCGCAACCAGCGCACATCCAGGTCGGGCGTACGGGACGGTGCAGCGTCATCCGAGCCTCCTCCAAACTGGACCTGGGACGTGAGATGAGCCGGGGCGCACCCATGCGGGGCAGGGTTCGACGCTCACCACCGCCCCCGATTCGGTGGGTAGCGCGCTTGACCGGCGCTGCCCGCCGACGGATCCGGCCAGGGCGGCGGGTCGTTGAACCGGCAGCCGACGTGCCGCTGCCGCCACTGCCGGAGACCTTCGCGGATGCGTTCGGCCTCGGCCCGCTCACCAGCCGCCAATCCGGCCAGCCGATCCAGCTCATCGGCGACCTCGTGCAGGTACGCGTACACCTCCTGCGGGTCCAACCCCCGCCACCGCCGGCTGAACCGGACCGCCTTGACCCGCCACGACTCGGCCCGCCCGGCTGTCGCACCGCTCTCCGCCGTCACCGCGACCGCCACCTACCGACCACGTCTCGCGGACGAGACGACGGCAGACCGCGAAACTGTGTCGCATCTGTGGAATGTTCCAGCATCGGCACCGTTACAGGATGCATCCGGCGGACACCCGACGCAAGAGGCATCCACCGCCGTCTCCCCCACCCGGACAGACGAAAGCGGTGCCCGGGAAACCCCGGACACCGCTCGGTGTGGCCTCAGTCAGTAGCGTTAGCGCAGGTCAACCCGCCCGGCACGCAGACTGTGGATCAACGAGGCAAACGACGTACGGCTGAAATCAAGGACCGGACCCGCCGGACCCGCCTTGCTGTCCCGGACGCCCACCCGAGCATCCGTGACGTTCACCTCCACGCAGTTGTCGTCGCCGCCGGACCGCATGGACTTGCGCCAACCTGTGGCTGGAAAGCTGCTCATGCTCTCGATTCTCCTCACCGACCCGCCCCAGCCACACCCCGGAGCAGCCCGGCGCTGTCCTCAGCAGGCAACGCCGACTCCCACACCCGACCGAACAGATCCGCATAGGGCACCACCTCGTCCGGCTCGGTGTAGACCAGGTCGACCGTTTCGGTGTCCACCGCGACCGCATCGGGATCACCACCACCGAACCGGTACACCGTGAACGGCGATCTCGGCAACCAGTAGTCCCGCAGCTCAGCAGCCTGCGGCAACACCCGCACCGACACCCGCCCGGACCCCTCGGCCAACGTCGCCAGGTGCAGCAACTGCTCCCGCATCACCTCCGGCGGCGCAGCCGGCCGCCGCACCGCGACCTCCTCGACCACCACCTCGTACCGAGGACCGTCCGGCCGCGCCAACATCCGCTGCCGCATCATCTTCGCCTCGACCGTCCGATCAAGGTCGGCCGACGGCAACCGGGCCTGCTTGAACGCCAACTCCGACCGCGCCCGCGTGTACGCCGGCACCTGCAACAACCCCGGCACCACGAACGACTGGTACTCACGGATGCTCACCGCACCGTGCTCCAGATTCGCGTAGACCGCCTGACGCCGGCCCATCCCCGACCCGTACGACTCCCACCAACCTCGCTCGGCGGCGTCGTTCGCCATCCGCACCAGCTCGTGCCACCGCTCACCGTCGACCGACAACGCGCCCAGAATCGCGCTCACGTCCGACACCGACGGCACCCGATCCGCCGTCTCGAACCGGGACAGCTTCGGCCGCGACATCTTCGCCGCCCGCGCCAACTCCTCGGCGGTCAGCCCGGCCTCCTCCCGAAGCCGCCGCAGCTCCTTCGCCAACCGACGCCGACGCACCAACGGACTACTCAACCCCGCACCCCATCCGTTCCACCTACCAGCAATGTTCCACCACTCGGCAACGAGCGAACCTACCGCCAATCACGGGCAGCCGACACCCCAGGAACCTCAACGTGGAGACCCGCGCCGACGCCGATTACCTCGACGGCCCCGACGCGGTCCGGGCATACACTCGGCTCTGGGAACGACTCACCGCCGCCGCACTCGGCCCGGTCGAGTCCTGCACCCTCATCCAACGGATCGCTGACGACACCGGAGGCTGATCATGAACACGCCCCACCCCACCTGGCGCAAGTCCAGCCGCAGCGACAACAACGGCGGCGCCTGCGTCGAGGTCGCCAGCCTCCCCTCCACCACCGCAGTCCGCGACAGCAAAGACCACACCGGCCCAGTCCTCACCTTCACCACCACCGGATGGACCGCCTTCATCCACGCGGTCAAGACCGACGCGTTCAACGCCTGAAGCAGCCCGCGCCCGTACGGCGATCGACGGTCGAGACAGCCGGAAGTTACTCGGCCGCACCTGTCAGGAGCAGGTCCCGCCCGAGCGGCCATCGGTCCCGACCCCGTCGCGGCCGATGGCGGCGTCTCCCGCTGGCAGGCTGATTCAGGAGTAGACATCCTTGCGGTGTCCGACCGCGTGGATGATCAGGTCGTCGCCGTCGATCCGGTAAAGGACCCGGTAGTCACCAACACGCAGCCGTCGACCCGATCCGTCACGGAGCTCGGTCGAACTTTGCGGCAGAGGATCGGACACCAGGTCAAGGATCGCGCCGAGGACCGTCAGGAAGACGTTGCGCGGCTGCTTGTGCAGCCAGACCAGCACGTCCCGGTCGACTTGAACCTTCACGCCGCCGCACCGTCGGTGCGGTCGGCCAGCAACGCTTCGACTTCCCGAGGATCGACCCCGAGCGACTCCAGCGCCGCTGACAGCGGCACGAACTGCCCCTCGGCACGGGAGCGGGCAATCACCGCAGCGTCCTTGCTGTCCCGGAATGCTTCGAGCTCTTCCCACTCGTCGATCCCGACCAGTACGGCCACCGGCCGCTCGTACTTGGTGATGACGACCGGCTCACGGGTGCGCTCGACCGACTCCAGCACCCGGCCCGCACCATCGCGGAACTCCCGCAGCGTGATCCTCTCCATGCACGGACTGTACCACGCGGTACCGTACCGCCTCTTACTTGGCGAGAGACACCCGTCCCCGTTTCGGGCGGCCCTTCACGTTTAGTGGGCGGTCCAGCCGGGTTGGCGGTTGAGGCGGTGCGGCTGGCGGGCCGGCAGCCACCTGGCCCGGCGGGCGCAGCCGGGGCACGGGGCGTGGCCGTGGATCCGGTCCGCCGGGCCGGCGACCGCGGCCAGGTCGGCGACGACCCGCGCCGCGGTCAGGTTGACCTCCGGTGGCACCAGCCACCCGCTGTACTGGAAGCGATCGGCGATCGGGCCGAGCCGGGCACGTACCTCGGCGCGGCGGCGGTCGTTCACGATGTCGTAGACGACGAGCACCGGCCGGTTCACCAGCCGGCCCAGCCCTGCTCGGGGAGGACTTCCAGCGGTACGCCGTACCCGGCCGTTTCGCAGTCCGGGCAGGACGGCAGGGCCAGCAGGTGCCCGCCGCCGGTGAACCGTTCGGCGCTGGCGGCGAGCAGCCGGTCCAGGTGCGTGTCACCGATGTGGATGGTGAAGACGCTGTACAGCACCCGTACGCCGTGGCGGCGCAGCAGCGTCGTCAGCTGCCGGCGGTCGCGGTCGTCGGGCAGGTCGAAGGTGACGGTCCACCAGCTGGGCTGCATGACGGTCACCTCCAGCGGAACGGCCGGTACTGCGCCTGCTCGTCGAGCAGCCAGCCGCGCAGCCGCAGCGCCTGGCGGCGTACCAGTTGGTGGTAGGTCGGCTGGTCGGCGGGGGCCGGCCATTCGCGGGCCGGCATGGCCAGCCGGGCCTGAAACCGCGAGATCAGCGCGGACGTCGCGCCGGGTGTCAGGTGGGTGCCGTCGAAGTCGGCGTCGGTCACGGTACGCAGACCGAGCATCGCCAGCACGGTGCTTTCCAGCAGCGCCGGCCGCCACTCCTCCATCAGGTCGAAGGCGAGCGTGGGCCGTCCCCGGCTCGGAGTGTGCAGGAACGACAGGTACGGGTCGAGCCCGGCGGCGAGGATCGCCCCGTGCACGGTTTCCCGCAGCAGCGCCGAGCAGTAGTTGATCAGTGCGTTGATCACGTCGCGGCGGCTGCGGTCGCGAGCGGCGAAGCCGTACTCGGCCGGGGTCATCACCCGGACGGCACGGAAGTATGCCCCGGCCGCCGCGCCTTCGATGCCGATCAGCTGCGCCAGATCGGTCGCGGAGCTGGCGGCCTGCTCGAACTCGGCGAGCCGGGTCACCGCCGCCCACACCGTCGCCGGGTCGCCGCTGCGTTTCGCGCGGCGGCGCAGCAGCGTCGCCTGGTTGGCGATCTTTGCTGGGATGACGGCGCGGGCCAGGTCGAGCCGGGCGGCCGGATCGCGGTGCCGGTCGAGTTGGCGCAGCCGGGCGGCGATGTGCCCGGCGGTGGGTGGTTCGAGCCGGCCGTCGCGCCGGCCGAGGACACAGTCCGGGCCGATCACGTGGAACGCCTTGCCGATCATCGCCGGCTCCCGTTGCTGGCCGGCAGCTTGCCCCGCTGCGGAGTGTTGAGCAGCGGATGGGTCCAGTCCGCGTTGGGCTGCTCGGGCCGGCCGTGTTCGCCGTCGAACACCCAGCCGAGCATGCTGAACCCGGCGTCGAACGTGGTGATCTGCGTCTTGCCGGGGTGCAGCCGCAGGTTGAGCGCGGCCAGCTCGGCGCCGATCTGCCGGGCGCCGTTGACCGCCGCGTCGAGGTCGAGGCAGAACAGCGCCAGGTCGTCGGCGTAACGCACCAGCCGGCCGTGCCGGCCGTTGACCCGGGCGTCGAACTCACGCAGGTAGAGATTGGCCAGGGTCGGACTGATCGGCGCGCCTTCGGGAACACCCCGGCCCCGGGTACGCAGGCCGGCGGCGGTCAGCATCGGCGCGGTGAACCAGCCGCGTACGATCCGGCTGACCGCCGGGTCGGCTAGACTGCCGCTGACCATCTCGTGCAGGAGCTGGTGGTCGACGCTGGCGAAGAAATCGGCGATGTCCGCGCGGACCACATAGCGCAACCCCTTGTCCCGGTACGCGAGAGCCATCGTCAACGCGTCCACCCAGGAACGACCCCGCTGGTACGCGAAACTGACCTCGGCGCGGCGGGTCTCCCACCGGTCGCCGGCGACGTGCAGGAAAGCGCGCTGGGCGACCCGGTCGGCGACGGTCGGAATGCCCCGGTCGCGGCGCTCGCCACCACGGTTGACGGTCATCAGTCGAAGGGGTTGCGGAGTGTATTCGCCGCTGCGCAGCAGCGCGGACAGCGACTCCAGTCGTGGGCCGAGGTGATGGGCGAACTCGGCGACGGTCACGCCGTCCGCTCCGGCGAGTGCGGTGCCGGCGGCGACCCGCGACCACGCGGCCCACAACGTCGGCTGGTCAGACATCCGACTCAACAGCCGGGAAGGAGAGGTATTCATGCCGAGATCGGACGGACGAACTCCGATAGAATCGGTGGCATCGACGTCACCGCCGAGATCAGCAGGAGCTTATGTCCGGAAATGCCCCTTGTGACAACCTCCGACACGCCCGGGATCCCGGGTAGGTTGGCGGAAAGATCCCAAAGTAAACCTGAGCTGCTAAAACATGCCCCACGGAGATCATCTAAGACTTCCCCAAGATCATGATCAACAAGAGGTCTTTCGGAGCACCATGTTTGCCCAGCTCAAACCGCCCGACATTCCGGACACGGTCCCCGGACACACGAAAACCGCACCGGATTGAAACTCAGGACCATGGACAGGAGGGTCCCCGATGGTCTGGAGTCCCCAGCACACGAAAACCGCACCGGACTGAAACCGCCGTCCACACGTACGTGATCACGCTCCCGCAGAGTCCCCGAGCACACGAAAACCGCGCCGGACTGAAACCTGGTTACCAGATTCAGTTGACCTGCAGCTCTACTCGCTGGACACAAGGTGAAGATCGCTTATCTGATTCTTGCGACGCTGGCCGGCCTTGTCGGTGCCGTATTCGGTTCGTGGCTGGGCTGGCAGACGGCAGGGCCGACCACCGACGCGGCGGCAGCCCGGCAGGTGGCCGCTGTCGCGTTTCCCGGCGTCGAGGTGGGTGAGCCGACCCGAAGCGGTGACCGGCACGGGTTTCCGCCAGTTGTTGACGGTGCCTGGACCCTGCTCGTCGGAGGTGACGGCTACGTCGCCGGGACCGTCAGGGTGCCGTTGCCGTTCGGTCCGGCGTCAACCGCCGACGGCCGTATGGTCAGCGAGGCGGTCGACCGGCTCAGGGCTGCCGGTTGGGATGCCAAACGATTCCGCGCCAGAGGCGACTACGACGCTTTCACGGCGACCCGGGACGGTGTCGCCGTGCGCCTGTCCGCGCGGGACGCCACGAGCTTCGTGATCAATGTTGGCCGCGCGCAGCCATCGTGGGTCTGGCCGCTGGCAGTCGCCGGATTCCTCGTCGCCCTGATCACCACGTTGCTTGCCCTCCGGCAGCTCGATGCACACACCAGAGGACGTGCCCGAGTCCAGGCCGCCGTCTCCTTGCTCGGAACTGCCGCCGTATTGATCCTGCCCGCTCTGGCGGTGGGTGGGCTGGTCACCAGCCATGCCGCGATCACCGGCGGCGACCCGTGGGCGCCGCCGTGGCTCGGCTTCACGATGGTCGGCCTACGCCCCATGGCGTGGCTGGCCGGGCTACTCACGGTCACCGCAGTCCTCGTCGCCGCTGTGCCACCGACGCGCACACCGGCGACCGGCCGTGAGCCAGGTGCCGCGTACCCGAGCCAGGAAACCCCATGATGCTTCCGTGGCTTGATGCCTCAGGTGCATTTTGATGCACCTGAGGCATCAAGCTCGATCAGCGATCCCGACCCGGTGAGGTGACACGGCGTCCGTCGGCCAGAGCGCAACGTCACCGGCGGGCACGGCGGGCGACGACGGCGCCGCTCACCACCAGCACCAGCAGGTTGAAGGCGAATGTGCCGACGTACGCCTGCCGGGCGGCCACGGCGGTCACCGTACGGGCCTCGGCCTCGACCGCCGCGCGTGTCGTCGGCGGCGCGTCAGGGCAGCTGACGCGGGTGCCGGCGGTGAAGTTGGTCAGGCCCTCGTCGGCGCAGGCGGCGACGGCCGGCCGCGTGGTGCCGTCGCCGTCGGCGGGCAGCGCCTGATCCAGCCTGGCCTGCGCCAACGCCGCGAAGATGATCGTGACGATCACGACGCTCAGCGACTGGGCGACCAGCTGCACGGTGGTGAACACGGCTGACGCCGTCGAGGCGATCTCTCGGCGGACGTTGCGCAGCAGCATCTCGTACAGCGGCGTGGTGACCAGAGCCTGGCCAGTGCCGAGCAGCAGCACCGGCAGGACGAGAGCGGCCAACGTGATCTGTTCCCCGGTCGTGTGCACGACGGTGGCGAGTCCGGCGAGGGCGACGGCCATCACACCGCAGCCGAGGACGATCGTCCAATCGCCGAGGCGGCGTTTGATCGGGTTGATGAACTGCGAGGTCAGGACGAAGGTGACGCCGAACGGCAGCAGGCTCAGACTGGCCTGCAACGCGGTGAATCCTGCGACGACCTGCAGGTAGAGCGTGGTGAGCAGGAAGAAGCCGGGTGGGCCGAGGAAGAACACCACGATGACGGTCAGGCCCAGCCGGAAGGTGCGGTCGCGGAACAGGTCCGGCGAGAGGACCGGATCGTCGCCGCGGCGCAGGACGCGCCGTTCCACGGCCACGAAGACGCCGGTGGCCACTGCGGAGAGGGCGAACCCGGCGATGCTCCAGGCCGGCCAGCCGGCCTGCCGGCCGAGGATCAGCGGGACGATGAGCAGGCCGAGGAGCACGGCCAGGGTCGCCATGCCGAGCAGGTCCGGCCGTGCGGCGGCGGGGCGGCGTGACTCGGTGAGCGTCAGCGCGGCGCCGGTGAGGGCGACGGCGGCGAGCGGCACGTTGATCAGGAAGATCGCGCGCCAGCCGAGCCCGGCGATGTCGGCACTGAGCAGCAGGCCCCCGAGCACGATGCCGCTGACCCAGGCCATTCCCATGGAGACGCCGAAGACGGCGAACGCGCGCTCCCGGGCCTGGCCGGCGAACATCGCGTGCAGCGAGCCGATCGCCTGTGGCATCAGCAGCGCGGCCGCCGCTCCCTGGACGACCCGGGCGCCGATGAGCACCCAGGCGTCGGTGGCGGTGCCGCACAGCAGGGATGCGACGGCGAAGCCGGTGACGCCGATCATGAAGATGCGTTTGCGGCCGTACAGGTCGCCGAGCCGGCCGCCGGTGATGACCGCGACGGCGTAGGCGGCGCCGTAGCTGACCGCGATCAGCTGCACCTGCGACAGGGTCGCGCCGAGGTCGGCCTGCACGCTCGGGATCGCGACGTTGACGATGAAGAAGTCCACCTGGGCCACGAACGTGCCGGTCAGCAGCACGGCGAGGCCCAGCCAGGCGCGTGTCGATGTCTGCTGCTGGGCGGTCGACCCGGTCTCTGCGGTGGTCACGGGGCCAGCCTCTCCTCGATGTTCAGCAGTTGGGCGACGCGGCGCAGCGCTGCGTCGCCGACCATGTCGAAGTGGTCGCCGGGGATCTCGACCACTTCGACGTCCCGTCCGGTGAGTTGCTGCCAGGCCCGGACCTGCGCGCGTCGTACGTCCGGGGCGCGGTCGGTGGCGGTGACCAGCAGCAGCGGCAGGTCGGCGGGTTCCGGCCGGTACGCCTGGCCGAGCCGGACGTGGGTGCGGAACGTGTCGTAGGTGGCCCGCAGCTCCTGCTCGGCGACCTCCGCATCGATCCATCCGAGCCGTCGGGCGGCGCTCACCAGCTCGGGCCAGCTGCCCGGTGGTTCACCGGTGTCGGCCGCGCCGGCCCGGCGGCGCAGCTGCAGCGTGAACTCCCGCAGCATGGCCTCCTCGTCGGTGATCACATCGCCGGTCAGCGGCTCGGCGTCGAGCAGCACGACCCGACGCACCGGCGTGCCGGCCGCGACGGCCTGTCGCGCCATCTCGTACGCCAGCAGCCCGCCGAACGACCAGCCCAGCAGGTCGACGGGGCCAGATACGCCTGCGGTGCGCAGTTCGTCGAGGTACGCGGCCGCCATCTCGGTCAGCGACCGGTGCCCGCCCGGCGGCACGGGGTCGGCCTGTACGCCCCAGACCGGCTGGTCCGGCCCGCAGAAGCCGGTCAGCGGCGCGTACGGCAGTACCGTGCCGTCCGAGGTGTGCACGCAGATCAGCGGCGTGCGACCGCCGCCGGCCTGCATCTGGATCAGATGCCGGCGGGTGTCCTGCTCGGCGGTGAGCGCCCGGGCGATGTCGCGGACGGTCGGGGCCTGGAAGAGCAGCGGCAGCCGGATGTGGTGGCCGGTCTCGCGGCGGATCACCGACGCCAGACGCATGGCGTTGAGCGAGTGGCCGCCGTGTTCGAAGAACGAGTCGGTGACGCCGATCTGCTCGGTGCCCAGCACCCGTCGCCACAGCGGCAGCAGCTCAGCTTCCAGTGGCGTGGCCGGCTCGGTGACGGTGTGGGCGGGTCCGTCGTCCGCCTGCGCCCGCAGCCGCCGGCGGTCGACTTTGCCGTTGTGGGTCAACGGCAGGCTGTCCAGCACGATGGTCACGCTGGGCACCATGTAGCCGGGAAGGGTGCGGCGCAGGTGCTCGCCGACGGTGCTGGCGGACCCGACGGCTCCGGTGACGAAGGCGGTCAGTCGGCGGCCGGTGCCGGCGCCGGTGACGACCACGGCCGCGTCGGTGACCGCGGGGGTCTGCCGCAGTGCCGCCTCGATCTCGCCGAGTTCGATGCGGAATCCACGGATCTTGACCTGGTCGTCGACCCGGCCGACGAAGTCGATCTGCCCGTCGGCGCGCTGGCGTACGCGGTCACCGGTCCGGTAGAGCCGCCCGCCGGGTGGGCCGAACGGGTCGGGCAGGAAACGGTCGCGGGTCAGCTCGTCCTGGTTCAGGTAGCCGCGGGCGACCTGTACTCCGCCGACGTAGAGCTCGCCCTCGATGCCGGGCGGCACCGGCCGGTGCCGGTCGTCCAGAATGTACGCGGTGGTGCCCGGCACCGGTCGCCCGATCGGCGGCTGCCGGTCGTACGGGTCGTCCGGCTGCACGACGGCGACCGTCGACAGGATCGTGTTCTCCGTCGGGCCGTACCCGTTGATCAGTGTGAAGCCGCACCCGCCCAGCGCGGGCTGCCGATGCAGGCGGTCCCCGCCGGTGATGACGGTCCGCAGGGCCAGGCCGTCGGGCACCGGCTCGGCCAGCATCGTCTCGACCAGCGGGGTGACCAGGAAGCTCACGGTCGCGGCGATGTCCCGCAGCCAGTTCCACATGCCGGCCGGGTCGGTCAGGACAGCGGCGGGGGCGAAGTGCAGCGTCGCGCCGGCGGCGAGGGACGGCCACAGCTCCATCACGCAGGCGTCGAAGCCGGCGTTGACCGTCTGTGTGCACTGGTCCTGCGGCCCGAGTCCGTACGCCTCGGTGAACCAGGCCACGAAGTTGTCGAGCGCGGCGTGCTCGACCAGCACGCCCTTCGGCTGCCCGGTCGAGCCGGACGTGTAGATGACGTAGGCGAGGTCGGCCGGCTCGATGTCCCGCTTCCGGGCCGGTGTCTCCGGTCCCCCGGGTGACTGCGGTCCGTCGATGACCAGGGTGGCGACGTCGTCCGGTACCAGGTCGGCCGTGGCCGTGGTGACCAGCGCCGCGGCGGCGCCGCTGTCGCGGAGCATGAACCGGATGCGCTCCGCCGGGGTGCCGGCGTCGATCGGCAGGTACGCCGCGCCGGTCTTCAGCACCGCCAGGCAGGCGGCCACGAACATCGGGGTGCGGCCGGTCAGCACGGCGACGATCGTCTCCGCGCCGATGCCCTGCTCGATGAGCTGACCGGCCCAACGGTCGGACAGCGCGTCGAGGTCGGCGTAGGTGAGCGTCGTGTCGCCGTCGCGGGCGGCGACGGCGTCCGGGCGCTCCTGGGCGTGCCGGCGCACGGCGGCTTCGACGGGCAGGAAGCTCCGTAGCTGCGCCGGGCCGGCCCCGGCGCGAACCAGCTCGGCGGTCTGGGCGTCGTCGAGAAGCCGGTAGTCGCCGAGCGGCCGGCCGGGATCGTGCACGACCTGGCGCAGCAGCCGTACGAAGTGCCGGGCCATGCCCTGGACCTGGGCCTCGTCCCACAGATCCGCGTCGTACTCCCACCAGCCGCCGAGCGCCTCGTCAGCGGTGATCAGGCTGACCGTGAGGTCGTACTTCGCGGTACGCCACTGCACGTCCAGGCGCTCGGCCTGCACTCCGGCGAGCCGGAGCTGCTGCGCCTCGGGCGGCTCCGAGGTGAACAGTACCTGCACCAGCGGTGAGTATCCGGGATCGCGTGGCACGCCCAGCTCCCGGACGATGTCCTCGAACGACATCCGGTGGTGTTCGAACGCCTCCAGGCAGGTTTCCCGTACCGTGGCGAGGAAGTCGGCGAACGTGGGGTCACCGGCGAGCCGGGTGTAGAGCGGCAGGTTGCCGGTGAACATGCCGACGACCTGATTGTCCCGGTCCTCGTCGTCGGGGCGTTGCACGAAGGCGGTGCCCACGCCGATCCCTTCCGAGTCGGCGCTGTTGACATAGCGCAGCAGCAACGTCTTGAAGACCGCCAGCAGGACGATGAACCGTGTCGCGCCGTGGCGGCGGGCGAACTCGCCGACCTGCTGCCATTCCGGACCGTCGAACGACACCGGCACCCGGCGGCCGCGGTACGCCTTGCGGGCCGGCCGGGGCCGTTCGGTGGGCAGCGGCAGCAGTGCCGGCGCGCCGGCGAGCGTGTGGCGCCAGTAGGCCACGTCCGCCGGGTCGGGGCCGGGTCCGGCCGGGTCCGGCAGCACGTCGATGAAGTGTGCCGGCGGTGCCGGGATGGGCGCGCGGGCGGCCAGGACTCCGGCGTACTCGGCGGAGATGTCGCGCAGCACGGCGGCCAGCGACGAACCGTCGACCATCGCGTGGTGCACGAGCAGCCCGAACGCCCACTCGCCAGGGCGGAGCCCGATGAGCACCGCGCGCAGCACCAGCCCGGTTTCGAGGTCGAGGGGCTGCGCGGCGAACTCCTCCAGCGCGGCCCGCAGGCCGTCGGGTCCGGCAGCAGCCGGCAGCCGCCGCTGGGTGAACGACGTCGCCACGTCGGTGCGCACCCGCTGCGTCGGCGTGCCGTCCACATCGGTCACGGCGGTACGCAGCGCCTCGTGCCGGTCGACGACGCGCTGCACGGCGGCGCGCAGCATGGCCGGGTCGAGGTCGCCGACGAGTCGCCACGCCTTACAGATGTTGTAGAGCGTGCGCACGCCGCTGATCTGTTCGTGGAGGTAGATGCCGCGCTGGTGGGTGCTCAGCGGCGCGGTCCGCGACTCGGCGGGCCGGTCCTCGCGCCGGTACCCCAGGGCGCGGGCCAGTGCCGTCGTGGCCGGCGACAGCGTTTCCGGGTCGAACGCGTGCCGCCAGCGCTCGGCGGCGGTGGCGTCGACGCCGCGGTCCGGGTCGAACGTCGGGTCGCCGTGCATGCGCGACTGCGGGTGCAAACCGCTGGTCATCCGGCCGTCGGCGCCGACGGCCGGGTCCAGCATGGCCGGTTCGAGGGGTACGCTGAGGAAGCCGGCGAGCCGGGTCAGCACCTCCTGCGGGTCGGCGACGAGGTCCTCGTAGCGGATGAGGATGCGGCGGTCGGCCGGCACGTCGGCGAGTGCGGCGGTGACGTTGTCGTTGGCGGTCAGCCAGGTCAGCTCGGCCAGCTCACGCGGGGTGAACGCGTGTGGGTGGCGGAACACCTGCTCCATCCGGGCCCGCAGGAACGAGTCGATCATGCCGCCCGGATGCCGGACGAGGTGGATGTAGTACGGCTGGTCGAAGAGCGTCTCGGCGCGGCGGATCGCTGCGGCGTCCACGGCGTAGGTGGACGTCTTGTCGACCAGCAGCCTGCCCCGCGCGCTGGACTGCAGGTAGTCGTAGGTGTCCCGGACCGGCCGGTCGGCCAGCTCGGCGAGGCGTTCGGCCGCCTGGGCGGCGGTGCCGCCGTCGAGGTCCATGGCGGCGCGCAGCAGACCTTCGGTGGCGTACCGGTGGCTGCCGCCGAGCGCGGCGGCGCGCTGGGCCATCGTGTCGAAACCGAGCAGTTCCAGCTCCGGCGGGGCGAAGAGCCGGCTGCTGCCGGCCAACAGCACGCGCAGCAGGGTGGACCCGGACCGTGGGGCGGACAGGATGAAGGCCGCGCGGGGCAGCTTCGGACCGGCGGCCGGCGCCGGCTCGGCGCCGGTGACGATGGCGCGGAACCGTCGCAGACCGGCACCGGTGATCGCCGTGTCCGGGCGGCTGGTGGTGGCGGTCTGCGGCGCGCCGGTGAGGTGGGTCGCCAACGCCGGGTACTGCGCGGCCAGGTAGGTGCAGAAGGCGCGCAGGGTCGGGGCGTCGAACAGGGCGCGGACGTAGAGCACGTCGCCGGCGGGGTTCATCCGCTGGAGGCGGTTGATCAGCTCGCCTGCGCGCAGGGACGAGCCGCCGATGCCGAAGAAGTCGTCGTCCACGTCGACCGTGTCGACGGCCAGCACGTCGGCCCAGATAGCGGCCATCGCGGTGCGCAGAGCCTCGTCGTGAGAGAGCGCATCGGATCGCGCGGCGAGGTGCGCCGCCGACCTCTCGGCCTCCGTCGAGGGTCGCCCTTGCGCCGGGGACGCGGTGACTGGGGGTTCCGCCTGCGCCGGGGGCGCGGTGGTCAGCGGCGTACGGTGCAGTGCCGGACGGTCGATCTTGCCGTTGGGCAGCAGCGGCAGGCCCGCGCTGAGCACCAGCCGGGACGGCACCAGGTAGGGCGGCAGGATCCGCGCCAGCCGGACCCGGATGTCGGCGACCGTGACGGTGTCGTCGGCGGGCACCACCCAGGCGGCCAGCTCCTTCGCGCCGTCCGGCCCGGCCACGGCGGCAACCACGGCGCGTTCGACGCCGGACAGCCCGGCGAGCGCCGCCTCCACCTCCCCGGGCTCCACCCGGAATCCAGCGATTTTGATCTGCTGGTCGTCCCGGCCGAGGATCTCCAGTCGGCCGTCCGGCAGGTGGCGGGCCAGGTCACCGGTGCGGTAGAGCCGGCGGCCGGCCGCATCGACGCGGAACCGCTCCGCGGTCAGCTCGGGGCGGTTCCAGTACCCGCGGGCGAGCCCGGCGCCGCCGATGCACAGCTCGCCGACCCAGCCGACCGGGACCGGCCGGAGGTGGGCGTCGGTGACGTAGACGCTCTGGTTCGGCAGCGGGCGGCCGATCGTCGGGCGGTCGGCGTCCTGGGTTCCGATACGCGCCGCCGCCGACCAGACCGTCGTCTCCGTCGGACCGTACATGTTCCACACCGCACGGGCCTGCGCCACCAGCCGACGGGCCAGCGCCGGCGGCATGGGCTCACCGCCGCAGAGCGCGATCAGCGGCGGCAGGTCGGGGGTCGCGGCCAGCAGCATCTGCCAGGTCGTCGGGGTGGCCTGCAGCACGCCGGCCCCGCTGCTGCGCAGCAGCTGCCCGAGCCGGGCGCCGTCGCGCACGTCGTCCGGTCCGGCGATGACCACCCGTCCGCCGGTCAGCAGAGGCGCCAGCAGTTCGAGCGTGGCGATGTCGAAGGACAGCGAGGTCACCGACAGCAGCGCGTCGGCCGGGCCGAGGCCGATCAGGTCCGCGGCCCCGTACAGCAGGTTGAGCAGCGCCGAGTGCGGCACGTCGACGCCCTTCGGCGTGCCCGTCGACCCGGAGGTGTAGATCAGGTAGGCGGTGGCGTCCGGGGCGGCGTCGCTGTCGTGGTCCGGCGCCGGGTCGCCGTCCGGGTCACTGTGCAGCAGGTCCTGGTCGAGAGGCAGCAGTACCCGGCCGGCGTTGCGCCCGGCGGGCGGGGTGGCGGCCTCGGCGTCGGTGAGCACGATCATGGCGCCGCTGTCCGTGAGCATGAACTCCAGGCGCCGGTGGGGGTAGGCGGGGTCGAGGGGCAGCCAGGCCGCGCCCGCCCTCCAGACCGCCAACATGGCCACCACCTGCAGCATCCCGCGTTGCAGGTGTACGCCGACGATGTCGCCGGGTCCCGTGCCGGTACGGCGCAGCCGGGCCGCGAGCCGGTGGGCGGCGGCGTCGAGCTGCCGGTAGGTCAGCGTCTCGTCGCCGCAGATCAGCGCGACGGAGGCCGGTGTGCGCCGCGCCTGCGCCGCGATCAGGTGCGATGCCGTGGTACCGCTCGGGTACGGGCGCGGCGTGTCGTTCCACCTGTCCTCGATGAGCGCGCGTTCGTCGTCGTCAAGCAGGCTCAGCGAGTCGATCGGGGCGTCGGGGCTCGTCGCGCAGCCGCGCATCAGCACCGGCAGCCGCGACAGCCAGCCCGGCACCGGCCCGCTCGTGCCGGCGGTGGCGTACAGCAGGTCGCCGTCGTCATGCACCTCGACGACGATCGGCACCGCGTCGTCGTCGGCGGCGATGCGCGTGCCGCGCTGTGCCAGCAGCGCCCGCGGCGAGGGCGCGCCGGTCAACCGGTAGCGGTGCTGGTGGGTCAGGCCATCGGTGATGACGGTCGCCTCGACCGTGGTCGTCTCGGTGCCCTGCTCGGCGCGGACCGCGATGGCGGCGACGGCGCCGAGCACGCATTCGACGGGGCAGCCGGTGTGGTGGCTGAGGCCGGCCGTCGCGGCGATGTCGGTGCGTGAGACGGCGACGCTCATCCGCGCTCGACCTGGGCAGGCACGGTGTTGGTGGCCCGCCACTGCTCGCCGGTACGCGCCACGATGGTGTCGCCGGTCGAGACCGCCAGCGGCGCTGCCAGGGGGCTGTACGTCTCCGTGGTCCACACAGGCTGCCCGTCGTAGAGCAGCTCCTGCGTCCACAGCAGGCCGGAGACCCGTCCCGGTACCGCTGCCCGCAGCCGTGCCTCGCCGGGGAAGCCGATGAACGACGGCGCCGAATAGTCGATCATGTGGAAGGTGTCGGTGTCGCTGAGCAGCCGCAGGTTACGCCGGTCGAAGCGGACCGACGCCATCGAGGTGGGTGGCCGCCAGGCCGTCGCGGCCGGATCGGTAGGCCGGCTCCGCTTGATCGGCAGCTCCTGCTTGGTGCTGTCGATCAACGGCTGGAAGTCCAACCCGTACACGCTGCGGAGCACGTCGGCGGAGGCGTCCAGGTCGGCCCGCTCGGTGAACAGGTCCCAGTCCAGGCGCTCGCACGCGGCGACGCTGTAGCGCACCGCCCCCGGCACGATGCGGGCATCGGGCACGCAGAAGCGGTCCCGCAGCTCGAACACCATGCGGGAGCGGGCCTCGTCGATCAGCGGATGGTTGGTGTAGATGAAGGCGAGCAGCAGGTCGAACCGAGCCTCGAGGACGGCTGGCGGCAGGTCCAGGTCCATCAGGTCTGCCTGCAGGAAGGTCATCCGATCGGCCAGGCCGTTCTTCTCCGCCACCGCCTGGGCCAACTCCAGGTGCTGGCGGTCGACGCCTACCGCGCTGACCGCCCCGGCCCGCAGGGCGACGAACGACAGCAGGCCACTACCGGTTCCGGCATCGAGGACACGGTCGCCGGAGCGGGTGGCCGCCCGCACCGCGCGCTGCACGTTGTGACCACGGTCGAGGCTCAGCAGCAGGCGCAGGTGCAGATCGGTGGTGAACGGTACGTCGACAAGGCGGCTCATTGGCCCTCCGTGGGCTCGGATCTGAACACGGGGACGCGAAGCCGCACCGCGGCCGCCGGTCCTCCGTGCAGGACCGTTTCAGCATCGACGGCGGTAACATCGACGCTACACTGATATGTCACAGGCCTGAGCATTGACTCGTTCACAGAGGACGGATACCGTGTCGCCGCTTTGGCGCTTCGGGGGGATGCCAAGTGGAGTACCGGATCCTTGGCGCGCTTCAGATATGCGCCGATCAGGGAGACGTACCGGTGGGCGGGCCGCGGTCGCAGCGACTACTGGCCGCGATGCTGCTCAACGCCAACCGCCCGGTCTCGGTTGACGCGCTGATCGCAGCCGCCTGGGACGGCGATCCACCGAGGACCGCCCGCCGGCAGGTCCTCAACCGCATCGCCGGCCTCCGGGCCACGCTCACCCGCGCCGGGGGCACCGTCGACACCCGCACCGCCGGCTACCTGCTGCGGGTCGCGCCGGAGCAGGTCGACGCCCTCGCGTTCGACAGCCTCGTCCGGCAGGCCGCCACGGCACCCGACGACGCGAGGTCCGTCTCGATGTACCGGCAGGCGCTCGCACTGTGGCGAGGCCCCGCGCTCGCCGGTTTACGGGGCGGGTTCCTCGAAACGGAGGCGGCCGGACTCGACGAGCGGCGCCTCTGCGTACACGCCGACTGCATCGAGCGCGAACTGGCCCGTGGCGAGGCCGACCGGCTCGTCCCGGAGCTGCGTCGGCTGGTCGCCGAGCACCCGTTCCGGGAGCGGTTCGCCGGGCTGCTGATCACCACCCTGACTCACGCCGGCCGGCGGGCCGAGGCCCTGGACGCCTACCGGGAGCTTCGCGAACGCCTCGTCTCCGAGCTCGGCTTCGAGCCGAGCGCGGCCCTGCAGGCGCTGCACCAGGCCGCACTGCGGGACGCGCCGGCGTCGACCGCCGCCGCGTCACAGCCAGCACCACGACAGCAGCCGCGCGACGTGCCCACCTTCACCGGCCGCCACCAGGAGCTCGCCACGATACGACGGCTGTTCGGCACCGGCACCACCGGACCCGTGGCGGTGGTCGCGGTGCAAGGAGTGGGCGGCATCGGCAAGTCGGCCCTGGCCGTACACGCCGCCCACCGGTTCGCCGACCGGTTCCCCGACGGTGTCCTCTACGCCGATCTACGCGGCGCTACCGCCGGTCTCGCCCCGGTGAGCCCACTCGACGCCCTGCACCGGTTCCTGCGGGCGCTCGACGCCGCACCGGTCCGTCTGCCGATGGACGTCGACGAGGCCGCAGCGATGTTCCGCTCAGCAGTCGCCGACCTGCGCCTGCTTGTCGTGCTCGACAACGCACGCGACGCCGCCCAGGTCGCACCCCTGCTACCCGGCGGCGGCGGATGCGGCGTGATCGTGACCAGCCGCCGGATGCTGAGCACTCTCGACGGTGCACACCACATCCAGCTGGAACCCCTCACCGAGCAGGAGGGCCTAGCCCAGCTGACCGGGACCGTCGGGAACGAGCGCATCGCCGCCGATCCGCAGGCCGCGCGTGAGCTGGTCCGTTGGTGTGGCCGGTTCCCGCTGGCGCTGCGGATCGCGGGCGCGCGACTGGCGGCCCACTCCGGGTGGACGGTGCGGGACTTCGCCGCGCGGCTCGCCGACGAGCAGCGCCGCCTCGACGAACTGGAGGTGGCCGACCTCAGCGTCCGCGCGAGCATCGCCCTGTCCCACCGGAAGCTGCGCGGCAGTGCCGACCCCGTCGACCGGGACGCCGCGACCGCGATCGCGACCCTCAGCATCTGGGACGGGCCGGACGTCAGCGACCTGTTCGCCGCCCGGCTGATGGACCGGCCCCCGACCGCGGCCGCCCGGGCGTTGGACCGGCTCGTCGACGCGAGCCTGCTGGACAGCGAGGTGCCCGGCCGCTACCACCACCACGACCTCATTCGCCTGTACGGCCGTGAGCAGGCCACCATCTCCTTGCGTGGCGCGGAGCGGGCCGCCGCACTCACCCGGGCCATCGGGTGGTACGTCGGCACGGTCTGGGGGACCTACCCTCTGCTGCGCCCCGGCGACCGCCGCCCGCAGACCGTGGGAGACCAGTGGACAGGCGACGCCACCGCGTTCCCGGACCCCGACTCGGCGCTGCGGTGGCTCGACGACGAGCGCAGCAACCACCTGGTGGCGCTGCACCAGGCCGCAGCGAATCCGGCTGTACCGGCCAGCCTGGTCGTCCAGCTCGGTCAGGGCCTGTATGCCTTCCACCGGGTTCGCAACTCCTGGGGCGACGTGTCGGCCATCAACAGCCTGGTGCTCGAGGTGGCCGCCCGCAGCGACGACAATTCCGCACTGGCCGTCGCCCACACCGACATGGGCGCGGCGCTGTGCCAGCTGGAACGGTTCGACGAGGCCGCCGAACACCTGCGTACCGCGATCGCCCGGCACCGCGCTATCGGCGACCGGCACGGCCATGCCCAGGCGCTGGCGCTGATGGGCAACGTCCACCAGGCCGAGGGACGCAGCCAGGAGGCGCTGATGTGCTACCAGGCGTGCCTGGCCGTCAACGAAGAGCTGGGCGACCTGCGCGGCCAGGCCATGAACCTGGGCAACCTGGGCCTGGTGTGGCGTCTGCTCGGCCGTTACGACGAGGCTCAGCGCGCCCACGAGCGGGGCATGGCACTCTTCCGGGAGCTCGGCGACCGTTACGGGCAGGCCATCGGACTCACCAACCTGGCCAGCCTCTACCGGGACACCGAGCGCTACGACGCGGCGGTCACCGTCCTGCAGGAATGTCTGGAGACGTACCGCAGCGTCGGCGATCGCTTCGGCCAGGCCAAGGTCCACCTGGAGCGGGGCATGGTGCGCCGGCTCCAGCAGCGCTACCAGGAGGCGCTGGCCGACCAACGCACCGCAGCCGCTGCCCTGCGTGAACTGGGTCGGCGGCAGAGCCTGGCTGAAAGCCTCCGCGAATCCGGCCTGATCCTGCACCTGCTCGGCCAGTTCTCGGCCGCCAGGCTCGACTGGCAGGAGGCGCTGGGCCTGTTCCTGAGCCTCGGGATACGGTCCGAGGCCGCCCAGGTTCGGCGGCTGCTCGCACCACTTGACGCGACGACCCGCCCAGCTTGACCGGTCGGTCGGCCGACCGACCGACCGGCCAGGGGTCAGGGCTCGCGGTTGAACAGTCGTTTCGACCAGAGGTACCCGCCGAGCGCGATGGCCGCGCACCAGGCGAGCGCGATCCACCCGTTGTCGCCGACCGGCTCGTCCATCAGCAGGCCGCGCAGGGTTTCGATGATCGGGGTGAACGGCTGGTACTCGGCGAACCAGCGCAGCCCGGCCGGCATCGAGTCGGTGGGGACGAACCCGCTGCCGAGCAACGGCAGCAGGATCAGCGGCATCGGCAGGTTGCTGGCCGTTTCGACGCTGCGGCTCACCTGGCCGAGCGCGACGGACAGCCAGACGAGCGCGAAGGTCACCACCAGCAGGAATCCGGCGGCGGCCAGCCACTCGACCAGCCCGGCGGTGGGCCGGAAGCCGACCAGCAGGGCCACGCCGATGACGACCGCCAGGCTGACCACCGCCTGGATCATGCTGCCCAGGACGTGTCCGGTCAGCACCGAGACGCGGGCGATGTGCATCGTACGGAAGCGGCTGATGATGCCTTCGGTCATGTCCATGGCGATCGAGATCGCCGTCCCCTGGACGGTGGCCGTCACGGTCATCAGGATGATCGCCGGTGCCACGTAGTTGACGTACGCGGCGCGCCCGCCGGCCCCGCCGCCGGGAAGCGGCCCGCCGGACATCGTCGCGCCGAGCTCGCCGAGCCCAGCGCCGAGGGTGCCGCCGAACACGTAGACGAACAGCAGCAGGAAGACGACGGGCATCCCGACGAGGGTCACGGTCATCGACGGGTAGCGCAGCATGCGTCTGAGGTTGCGGCGCAGCATCGTCACCGAGTCGCGCAGCGGGTGGGTACGCAGGCCGGCGGCGGCCGGGTCGGTCAGGACGTGGGCGCTCATCGGGTGGTCACCTTGTCGTCGGAGGGGTCGCCGGTCAGGGCGAGGAAGACGTCGTCGAGGTCGGGTGTGTGTACGGACAGTTCGTCGACCTCGACGGCGTGGTCGTCGAGCCGGCCGATCAGGGTCTTCAGCGCCTGCAGGCTGCCGTCGCTGGGCACCCGCAGAGCGAGCGGGTCGTGGTCACGGGTGGCCTGGCCGAGCGCTGCGGGTGTCTGGCCGAGTACGCGGGTGGCCGCGTCGAGGCGTCGCTGGTCGGCGAAGCGCAGCCGGATGTGGCCGCCGGGGATGCGGCGTTTGAGGTCCTCGGCGGTCCCCTCGGCGACCACCCGCCCGTGGTCGAGCAGCGCGATCCGGTCGGCCAGTTCGTCGGCTTCGGCCAGGTACTGGGTGGTCAGGAAGATGGTGACACCGTCGGCGACCAGGTCCCGGATGATCTGCCACATGGTGCGTCGGCTGCGCGGGTCGAGCCCGGTGGTCGGCTCGTCGAGGAAGATCACCCGGGGGTCGCCGACCAGGGTCATCGCCAGGTCGAGCCGTCGCCGCATGCCGCCGGAGTAGGTCGACACCGGTTTGCCGGCCGCCTCGGTCAGGTCGAACTGGTCGAGCAGTCCGGCGACGCGCCGCCGCCGGTCGGCCCGGCCGAGGTGGTGCAGGTCGGCCATCAGCCGCAGGTTCTCCGCGCCGGTGAGCAGGTTGTCCACCGCCGAGAACTGGCCGGTGACGCCGATCGTGGCGCGGACCGCGTCGGGGTCGCGGGTGAGGTCGTGCCCGGCGACCCGGACGTCCCCGGCGTCCGGGCTGATCAACGTGGACAGGATCTTGACGGTGGTGGTCTTCCCTGCGCCGTTCGCGCCGAGCAGCGAGAAGACCGTTCCCGCTGGTACGTGCAAATCGATGCCGTCGAGTACGACGTGATCGACGTACGCCTTGCGGAGCCCGGTGGCGGCGATCGCCGGCCGGCGCTGCATGGAGGTCATGGTGTCCCTCTCTTCGAGTGGGTCAGGAGCGGCGGATGGTGATGTCGCCGTAGGAGACGCGGCCGCGTACCTCGACGGTCTCGTCGGCGTCGTCGGGCCGGGTGGCGGTCTCCAGCAGGTTGTGGACCTTCCCGAAGTCGGTCTTTACTTCCAGCCAGGCAGCGGTGCCCTCGGCGATGCCGACGTCCAGGCTGCCCATGGCGGTGCCGAGCACGACCGAGCCGCGCACCACCTCGCCGAGGCGGATGCTGCCGTTGGACGTCTTCGCGTCGACGCCGGCGCCGGCGCGTTCGACGCGGATGTCGCCGTTGGCCGCGCGCACCCGTACGTCGCCGGTGACCGCGTCGATCGTGGTCTCGCCGTTGGAGTTCTTGACCACGGCGGTGCCGTCGATCTCGCCGAGCTGGATTTTGCCGGAGCCGGTGGTGATCCGGGCGTCGCCGGTGACGCCGTCGACGGTGACGTGGCCGGCCGAGGTGTCCACCCGCAGCGGGCCGGTCAGTTCCAGCCAGGCGTTTCCGGCGGCGGTCTTGACCCGGCACTGCCCGAGCCGTCCGGTGCAGCGGACGTCGCCCAGTTGCGTTTCGGCGGAGACCTGGGAACCGCTTGGCAGTTGGATGGACACCTCGACGGACCGGGTCCGGCGGGAGAAGTCGAAGGCGGGTGATTTCGGGGCAGTGACCCGCAGGGTGCCGTTGGCGTAGTCGACGCGTACCCGGGCGGCGGCGGCCACGTCGGAGTCGTCGGCTGTGTCGCTCGGGCGGACCTCGACGATGGTGTCGGTGCGCTCGGTCGCGGCGATCTGTACGTTGCCGCTGCCGAGTTCGACGGTGACGGAGATCGGTTCGGGCGTGTCGAAAGTAGGCATGGTTGTCCCCGCATCATGGGTTGGTGGGCCGTCCCCGCAGTTCGGGGACGTGAGGTGTGGAAGGTGGACGGTTGACCAGGGGCGGTGCGGCTAGCGCACCCAGCCGGTGAAGGTCTGCGTGCTGCGTTTCCCGGTGCCGCGTTCGTCGCGGCGCCGGTCCCGGTCGGACCGCTGCAGACCGGCGGCTGCCGCCCGGACCAGCCAGGCGTTGACCGAGCGCCCCTCCTTGGCGGCGGCCTCCTCGACCGCGGCCTTGAGCTGCTCGGGCAGGCGTACGTTGATCCGCGCGACCGGGCCGTCCTCGGTGATCAGCAGGTCGTTGTCGGGTGGGCCGTCGACCGCCGCCGCGGCGTCGCCGGTGGTGGTGGGTCCGGTCGGATCGGTAGGTTCGGCGGGTGGCGTGGTGACGACGAAGTGCGGGTCGCGGCCGCGTAGCCGCAGCTCCACCGAGCCGGGTGCCAGGTCGCGGGTGATCTCGTCGGCGGCGGCCGACAGCGCGTCCAGCAGTGTCATCCGGATCGCCGACTCGAGCGACCCGGTCAGGCGCTCGACCAGTGCCCGCGCCTCGTCTCCGCCGGTTTCGGCGAGGGTGGCGAACTCCCGCCCGAGGTTGCTCACGTACGACGTCAGGTCCATGACGCCATCATGGCACAGGATGGCACCACAAACAAGCCATGTGGCACCACAATGATGCCACTCTGGCACCTCGCGGCACCCTGATCCGAAGGAGTGACGCTACGGCCGAAAGACGAAAACTGCGCGGCACCCACCAGCTGATGGGTGCCGCGCAGCTGCTCGTTGATCAGCTTGCGGTGCAGCTCAGCGAAGACACGTTGGCTCCGCTGTTACCCGAGCCGATGAAGCCGAACGTCGTACTGGCTCCGGCGCCGAGCGACCCGTTGTAGGAGACGTTGCGGGCGGTCACGTTGGCACCGCTCGACGTGACGGTGGCGCTCCAGGACTGGCTGACGGTCTGCCCGCCGTTGAACGTCCAGGTGACCGTCCAGCCGCTGATCGACGTTGATCCGGCGGTGACCCGTACCTCACCCTGGAAGCCACCCTGCCACTGCCCGATCACCGAGTACGCCGCCGAACACGACGGCCCGGTGGGCGGCGGCGTGGTCGGTGGCGCCGTCGTGGGCGGGGCCGTGGTCGGCGGGGCCGTCGTCGGCGGAGCGGTCGTAGGCGGGGCCGTAGTGGGCGGTGCCGTGGTCGGCGGAGCGGTCGTAGGCGGCGCCGTGGTGGGCGGCGGGGTCGTGCCACCACCGCGGAAGGTGAACTCGTCGACGTCGAACAGGTAGCTGGAGCCACCGGTGAAGACGAGGAACAGGTTCTGCGTACCGCTGGGTGGGGTGAGCGTGCCGGTGACGGTGGTCCAGGTCTCCCAGTCGCCGGTCGGGCTCACGGTGGCCGTACCGATGACCGGCCCCGACGCCGAGCCGGTCCGCAGCGAGATGGTGCCGCCGGAGCCGGCGGAGGCGACCCGGGCGGTGAACGACGTGGCCCCGGCCAGGTTGTACGGGGTGAACGAGATCCAGTCGCCGTTCTCGATGTAGCCGACCGCGCTGCCCCCGTGGGCGGAGGCCTTCTCCACCAGGGTGGTGCCCTGCTGGTCGCCGTAGTGCTCGGCCTGGCGGGTCCGGGGCTGCAGCACCGTCTGCGCCGAGGTCACCGGGATGGTCTCGCCCACCGGGGTGTACTCGGCGATCATGACTCCGAAGATGTTCGCGTTCGGGTCGTGTTCGCCGTCCTCGGTGGTCTGCAGGGTGCCCGAGCAGCCGGTGGCGCTGGAGATGCCGTGGGCGTGGCTGTCGTGCCCGAGCAGATAGTTGACCTTAACCCGGCTGCAGTCGATCGTCGACGCGTCCGGGTCGGTGACCGTCACCTCGAACGGAATGGCGTCACCGAACTCGAACAACCGGCCGTTGCGCGGTAGGTCGAGGGTGACCGTCGGCCGGCCCACCCCGATCACCACGCTCGCGGTGGCGCTGCGGCCGGTGCTGTCGCGCACCGTGAGCGTCGCCGTGAACTCGCCGTTGCTGGTGTACGTGTACGACGGGTTCGGCTGCGTCGAGTCGGTGCTGCCGTCCGTGGTGAAGTCCCACGCGTACGTGATGGCGTCACCGTCCGGGTCGCTGGTCCCGGCCGAGCTGAACTGCACGGTCAGCGGCGCGTTGCCGGCGGTCGGGTCGGCGGACGCGGCGGCGATCGGCGATCGGCCGCCGCCGGAGCTGTACTCGATGCGGTACACCGCCGAGCTGGCGTCACCGCTTCCCCAGCCGGTGCCGTAGTCGAGCACGTAGAGGGCACCGTCCGGGCCGAACTCCAGGTCCATCACCTGGGTGCCGGTGTAGTCCGGGAACGGGTCGATCGAGCCCACCCCGCCGGAGCCGGTGACCGTGACCGTCTTGATCCATCGGCGGCCGAACTCGCCGATGAACACCTTGCCGTTCATCGACGCCGGGAACTTGACGTCGGAGGCGAGCGAGGGGTCGTAGTTGTAGACCACGGCGTCCATCGGTGACAGGCTGCCGCAGCACAGCTCCGGCGGGTTCTGCTCGCCGCCGTACGGCAGCCAGGCCCGCTGCGACGGGGGCAGTTGGGTGATGCCGGAGTTGTTCGGGGAGTTGTTCACCGGCCCGCCGGAGCAGTTGAACGGTGCGCCGGAGGGGCCGGACGGGAACGTGTAGTCGATGTACGGCGTGTTGTAGTTCGAGCAGTACGGCCAGCCGTAGAAGCCGGGCTGGGCGATGCGTTCGAACGCGACGTGGTTCGCCGGCCCGCGGTTGGGGTTGGCGGTGCTGGCGTCCGGCCCGTACTCGCCGAGGTAGACGACGCCGGTCGCCTTGTCCACGGACATCCGGAACGGGTTGCGGAAGCCCATCGCGTAGATCTCCGGCTTGGTGTTCGCCGTGCCGGTCGGGAACATGTTGCCGGCCGGGATGGTGTAGCCGCCGTTGGCGGTCGGCCGGATCCGCAGCACCTTGCCCCGCAGGTCGTTGCTGTTGCCGGCGGTACGCTGCGCGTCGTACGCCGGGTTGCGGTTGGACCGTTCGTCGATCGGCGTGTAGCCGCTGGAGTCGAACGGGTTCGTGTCGTCTCCGGTCGACAGGTAGAGGTTGCCGTCGGCGTCGAAGTCGATGTCACCGCCGACGTGGCAGCACATGCCCCGGCTGGTCGGGACCTGCAGGACCGTCACCTCCGACGACCGGTCCAGGGTGTGGTCGGCGTTGACCGTGAAGCGGGACAGCCGGTTGTGTCCGTTGAACGGTGCGAACTGCGACGCCGAGCCGGTCGACGGCGCGTCGCCGCCCGGAGTGTTCAGTGGCGGCGAGTAGTACACGTACACCCATCGGTTGGTGGCGAAGTTGGGGTCCGCCTCGATGCTCTGCAGCCCTTCCTCGTCGTGGGTGTACACCGGGATGGTCAGCGCCACCTTGGTGTTGCCGGCCGCGTCGGTGTAGCGGATGGTGCCTTCGCGGGAGGTGTGCAGCACGCCCCGGTTCGGCAGCACCGTCATGCCCATCGGCTCGCCGACCTCGGCGACGCCCTTGGCCAGGGTGACCTCGCTGTAGCCGGGCGGTGTCTGGCTGGTCGAGCAGTTGCCGGCGCCCTGTGCGGCGTACTGGATGCCGCCCAGCACGTGGCTGCGGAAGTTCGCGTCGCTGAAGCTCTCGTTGGTGTGGCCCATGCCGGTGTACCAGGAGCGGCCACCATCGTAGCCTCGGCACCACGCGATCGGGTGGTCACTGCCCATCGTGCCGCCGGTGTACGTACTCTCGTCCACGGTGGCCAGGACGTGGTTGTCCGAGCGTGGGTTGGTCCGGTAGTTGTACCACTCGTCGTAGCGGTTCCACGCGGTCGGCAGCCCGGCGGTCGAGGGGTGCGAGCTGTCCTCGATCCGTACGGTGGCGTTCTGGTTCGCCGGGTGGCTGGCGAAGTACGCGCCGACCAGGTCGCCGTACCACTGCCAGTCGTATTCGGTGTCGGCCGCCGCGTGGATGCCGGCGTAGCCGCCGCCGCCTCGGATGAAGCTCTCGAACGCCGACTGCTGGCTGGCGTTGAGGACGTCTCCGGTGGTCGACAGCCAGATGACCGCCTGGAACCGGGACAGGTTGGCGGTGGTGAACTGGCCGGCGTCCTCGGTGGTTTCGACGGTGAAGTTGTGCTGCGCGCCGAGCTGCTCGATGGCGGCGATGCCGGCCGGGATCGAGTCGTGCCGGAACCCGGCCGTCTTGCTGAAGACCAGGACGGTGAAGTCCGCCTGGGCCTGGGCCGGCACGGCGCTGAGGCTGATCGTGGCCAACACCATGACCAGGCCGAAGGCCAATCTTCGGAACATGATTCGAGGGCTCGCTTTCTGTCGTGAGGTGCGGACAGGCGTGCGCCGAATCACGCCGCAGGGGGATCGACTGGAGCGGGGACGCTGGCCGACGAGGCTCGAGCCACGCCCGCGCACAACGGGCGGGCCCGCCAGGGCGACCCTGCTCACCTTCGCCCGGGGCGAAACACGATGCCGGCTCCAGGTCACCGCGTCGCTATCGAAGGCCGTCGTTGCGACCCTACGGGAGCCACAAAATGGAAGTCAATGGATCTGTCGCGGCCGGACACGCCCCGGCGGTACGCCCGCCGGGGGTCACGTCCTTCCATTACGACCTTGGTACGTCGTAACCTCTGTCGATGGAAGCGCTCCCACGCCTGCCCAACCCACGACAGGAGAACCGCTAAATGCCGTCGATACGGACACGGTGGGCCGCCACAGCGGCGGCCGGCCTGCTGCTCGGGGCGGTCGCCGCCGTCCCGACCACCCCCGCCACGGCAGCCGCCGCCCCACCGGCTGCCCGCACCGGCACGTCAGCCACCGCATCAGCCACAGCCACCGCACCAGCCGCAGCCGCGCAGGCCGTACCGGCGAACGACTGGCTGCACACCGACGGCAACACGATCGTCGACGAGGCCGGCAACCAGGTGTGGCTCACCGGGGCCAACTGGTTCGGCTACAACGCCACTGAGCGGGTCTTCCACGGCCTGTGGTCGGCCAACATCGAGGCGGTCACCCGCGCGATGGCGCAGCGTGGCATCAACATCGTCCGGGTGCCGATCTCGACCCAGCTGCTGCTGGAGTGGAAGGCCGGCCAGCCGCTGGCCCGCCCCAACATCAACGCGTACGTCAACCCGGAGCTCGACGGGCTGAACAACCTGCAGATCTTCGACTACTGGCTGGACCTGTGCGAGCAGTACGGCCTGAAGGTCATGCTGGACGTGCACAGCGCCGAAGCCGACAACTCCGGCCACCTCTACCCGATGTGGTTCAAGGGCTCGATCACGCCGGAGGACTTCTACCAGGGCTGGGAGTGGGTGGCCGAGCGCTACCGCGACAACGACACGATCGTCGCGATGGACATCGAGAACGAGCCGCACGGCACCCCGAACGACCCGCAGCGGGCCAAGTGGGACTCCTCGACCGACCAGGACAACTTCAAGCACGCCTGCGAGACGGCCGGCCGGCGAATCCTGGCGATCAACCCCGACCTGCTGATCCTCTGCGAAGGCATCGAGGTCTACCCGCGCCCGCACGCCGACTGGGACTCCCCCAACACCAACCCGGACCTCAGCCCGAACTACTTCTACAACTGGTGGGGCGGCAACCTGCGGGGCGTCGCCGAGCACCCGGTCGACCTGGGCGCCAACCAGGACCAGTTGGTCTACTCCCCGCACGACTACGGCCCGCTGGTCTACGAGCAGCCGTGGTTCCAGGGCGAATTCGACAAGGCATCGCTGACCGAGGACGTGTGGCGGCCCAACTGGCTCTACATCCACGAGGACGACACCGCGCCCCTGCTGATCGGCGAATGGGGCGGCCGGTACGGCCAGGACGCCCGGCAGGACAAGTGGCTGCACGCCCTGCGCGACCTGATGATCGACTACGGCATCCACCACACCTTCTGGTCGCTGAACCCCAACTCCGGTGACACCGGTGGCCTGCTGCTCGACGACTGGACCAGCTGGGACGAGGTCAAATACACCGAGGTGCTCAAGCCGGCGCTGTGGCAGCACGACGGCAAGTTCGTCAGCCTCGACCACCAGGTGCCGCTCGGCGGGGCCGGCTCCACCACCGGGATCAGCCTCGCGCAGCGCTACAGCGACGGCGGCGGGGACGACGATGTGACCGCGCCGACCGCCCCCGGCCAGCCGACCGCCAGCGACGTCACCGCCGACTCGGTGACGTTGACCTGGGCGGCGTCGACCGACAACGTCGGCGTCACCTCGTACCAGGTGCTGCGGTCGACCGGCGGTGCGCCGGCCAGCCTGGTCGCCACGGTCTCCGGCACCACCTACACCGTCTCCAGCCTGACCGCCGAGACCAGCTACACGTTCACGGTGCGGGCCCGCGACGCCGCCGGCAACGTCTCGCCGGCCTCACCGGCGCGGACGGTCACCACCGCGGCCGACGACGGCGGCCCCGGCGACGACGGCTGCACCGCGACGTACACGGTGACCAGCAGCTGGCAGGGCGGCTTCCAGGGCGGCATCGAGGTGCGCAACACCGGCACCTCGGCGATCTCCGGCTGGACGCTCACCTGGACCAACCCGAGCGGTACGTCGATCGGGTCGCTGTGGAACGGCCGGTTGACCACGTCCGGCGGGGTCAACACGGTACGCAACGAGCCGTACAACGGGGCCCTCGCGCCGGACGCCGCCACCACGGTCGGCTTCGTCGGCTCCGGGCCCGGCACCACACCGACCGACCTGAGCTGCACCGCGTCCTGATCCTGCACCCCGTCCTGATCCTGCACCGGTACCGCCTATGGAGCGGACCGGATCCGGACCCGATCCGCTGCCCGACCCCGACCGGGTCGGGCAGCGGATCCCCGGCCCGCTGGCGCCGGTCTGATTGAGTGGGGTGCACCCACCGACCACACCAGACCGAGAGGGTACGCCGGCCCGATGCCCACCCAGATCGTCGTCTCCCTGGTGCCGACCGCCGCCACGGCGGTCCCGCCACCGCACACCGGCCCGGCCGTCTACGCCGCGTTCCTCAAAGCGGTCCGCGCCGTCGACCCGGAGCTGTCCACGATCATGCACGACAGCCCCCGGTACAAGCCGTTCACCCTCAGCCCGGTCCTCGACGAGCAGGGCCGGCCACCGTCGACACCGGGACAGCCGGCCCGGATCGTGGTCGGCCTGCTGATCGACGCGTACGCCGCCCCGGTGCTCGCCGCGCTGCACCACGCCGCCGGGCACCAGATCGCGCAGACCCGCTACCGCACCGTCGACGTCGCCGTGCACGCCGTGTCGTACGCCGAGCTGGCCACCGGCGCCGACCCGACGGCGACCACCTGGGCGTACGACCTGCTGACGCCGGTCGGGTTCGCCACCGGACGCGGGGACGGTGCCCGCCGCCAGCGCCCCTGGCCGGACGCGGAGCGGGTGTTTACCAACCTGACCCGGCGCTGGGACGCGTTCGCTGGGGAGGTGGCGTTGCCGACGTCGGCAGAGCCGGCGGTCGTCGACCATCTGGAGGTGGTCGACGCCCAGCTGCGGATGGCCACGCATCTGGTGGAGCCGGGGCAGCGTAACCCGGAGCACCGGTTCCGTCGGGGCACGGTCGGCTCGGTGACCTTCCAGTTGGCGGAGGCGTCGGGGGTGCCCGGCGACGCGCGGCGGGCGGTCGACGCCCTGGCGGCGTTCGCCAGCTACGCCGGGTTCGGTGACCGGACCGCGATGGGCATGGGTCACGTCCGGCGCAGACTCAGCCCACCACCGCAGCAGTGATCCACTTCGGCTCATCGGACTGCCGCCCGGCGTGTCGAGTCGATCAACCGCAGTGGATCAAGGCAAGCCGACGACGACCGTTGGCCGGGTCTGCCGGGTACGCGGCAGACCCGGCCAACATGGTCAGGGCGAGGTCAGGACGTCAGTGCGAGTAGCCGCGGGTGGCGATCCAGTGCGCCAGGGTCTCGGTGCTCACCCAGTAGTGTTCGGCGCCCAGGAAGGCCGGGTCGGCGATCTTGACGGCGTCGCCGTCCTCGCCGTATCCGACCACGGTCACGTAGTGCCCGCCCGGGTACGAGTGGGTACGGCCGTCGACGTCGCTCACCGTACCGATGATGTTGGCCACCACGGCCCGGCCGTCGTCCACGGTCGCGCGCACGTCGTCGCGCAGCTGGTCAATCTGCGCCTGGTTGGCCTTGGCGGCCTCGATCGCGGTGGTCCGGTACTCGTCGTCGCCGGTGAGCTCGTTGAGCACCCGGGTGGTGTCCTCGGCCGAGTCGGTGCCGGCCACGGTGGTGCCCAGCCTGCTGGCCACCTCGTCCTGCGACAGTTCGCGGCCCTGCGCGGTCAGCGCGATCCGGGTCGCGGCCGGCCCGCAGTAGTAGAAGTTCGGCTGCCGCTCGTACCGGGTGTTCAGCAGCCGGCCCTCGCTGGACCGCTCGCCGCGGTCGGAGCTGGCGGCATAGGCGGCGGACCTGGCGGTGTCCGAGGCCGGGGCGGCCTGGGCTGCGGCAGCCGGACCGGCCACCACACCGCCGGCTACCAGCAGACCGGCGACGGACAGTGCGGATCTGTGAAGAACGGTGGTCATCTGCGGATCTCCGTTCCGGGAGGGTGCGGAAGATCCGGGCACTGATCGTCTGGCAGAGGCCCGGACCCCGCGAACGGGACATACGGTCAGTCGGTGCCCAGCACGGCGGTCAGGGCTGATGCGACGCCCATTCCCGACCGCGCGGAACGCCCCGCGTGCGGAAATCACAACGACGCGTACGCCACGGGACGCACCGGGTAACAACCGCAGCGGGGCGGCCGACATTCCGCCGTCCCGCCAATAAACCGCCGACCAACCGTCGATCAACCGGTGATCAACCGCCGATCGCCGGTCGCTCGGCGACATCGTTGAAGATCTGGTCCTCGAACGCGAGCAGCGTCGAGCCGACGGCCTTGATGAATGCGAAGTTCAGCCCTCCGCCGACCACCGCTCCGACGATCGGCACCGCCTTGCCCAGGGTGCGCGCCGTGAGCCGTTTGAGCAGTTCCTGCGCGACCCGTAGGGCGAGAAACTCGACACCCTTGACGGTATTCGACGACGAAGCCCGACGGCGAGAGTGGTACTTACAAGCACGACAGTCAGCCGTACCGTCGGCACCGCCGGACCGGGCGGGTCAGCCCGGCGAAGGACCATTGTCGACGAGCCGGAAGTATGTCGTGAGCGTCCCGTCGCCCAGCTCTTCGAGGATCAGGCCCCGGGTGGCGGAGTGCTGCAGGTACGCCGAGGCGCTGCTGATCGCGTACGACGGTTCCCCACCGTCCCGTTCCACGGCGCTGATCGAGAAGTGCTGCCGTGGCTCGGACGCCACGCAGTCCGCCGCGACGACGGTCAACGGGTCCGAGCCCGATGGCCTGACCTGCCAGCACGCGTCGGAGCCGTCCGGGTTCGGTTCGGCGGCGCGGATCCGGAAGGTGCCCGCCCCGGCCGGTTCGATGACGAACAGCCGCCGGCCCTCGGTCCCGTCGACCTCGCCCAGCGGGCCGTCGTCGAGCAGCGACACCGCCGACTCGAACGCGTCCGTACGCACGATCGCGACCTGGCGGTCCCCGGACAGCAGCGGATCGTCCCCGACGCTGGCCGGCGCCCCAGTCGGGGCCCCAGTCGGCGATCCATTCGGCGCACCGGTCGGCGAGCCGGACGGCACGCTCACCGTCGGGCCGGCCGGTCCGACCGGCAGCTGCGGTGCGGCGGTCACCGACTGGATCGCAGCGACGCCCGCGCCGACGGCTCCGACCAGCGTCACCGCCAGCGCGGCGGTGGTGGCACGTCGGCGTCGGCGCAGCGTCTCGCCGCGCCGCCGGATGTCCGCCGCCGGGGCAAGCCGGCCGGTCTGCCCGGCCCGCCGGGCCACGTCGCGTAGCGTCTCGTCGAATCGGTCGTCAGACGGCACGGCTCCGCCCTTCGTCGCCGCTGGTGGTCAGGTGTACGGCCAGCGCCTTGCGGCCCCGGGCCAGCCAGGTCTTGATCGTGTTCGGGCTGGTGCCGGTCTCGGCGGCGATCTCGGCGACGCTCAGGCCGACCAGGTGGTGCAGCACGACGGCCCGGCGCTGGTCGACGCCGAGACGGCGCAACGCGTCAACGATCGCGACGTGGTCGGCCGACACCTCGTCGACCTGGTGGCCGTTGGCGTCGCGGCGGTGGGCACGCAGCCGGTTCACCGCCTTACGCCAGGAGCTCACCGCGATCCGGTACGCGACCGTGCGTACCCAGGCTTCGGGGCTGTCACAGTCGCGCACGGACCGCCACCGGTCCCACGCGCGGGCGTACGCCTCCGCGACCGCGTCCTCGGCGTCGGCCCGGTTGCCGAGCACCACGGACAGGTGTCCGAGCACCCGTTGGGCGGACGCGGCGTAGAAGGCGTCGAACTCGTCGGCGTCACGCATCCGTCGTGCTCCACCCGTCACCTGGTCGTGCTTCACCCGTCACCTGATTGTTCCTCCGCCGGTCACCTGGTCGGTGCCGGCCCGTTGTCGGTGAACCGGAACCCGTCCGGGGTCGGCGAGCCGTCGCCCTGCTCCTCCAGGATCAGTCCGGAGCGGGCCGAGGTGCGCAGGTACGCCGACCTGTTGCTGATCATGAAGGTGTCGTCGGTGCCGGTGTCGGCCGCGACGATCGCGAACCGCTGCCGGGGGTCCCCGGCGTCGCAGGCCGCGCCCTCGACCGACAGCGATCCCCCGTCTCCCGGGTTGTGCACCCGCCAGCAGACCGGGTCACCGGCACCGGGGCCGCCGCCGGTCCCCTGGTACGACTCGATCAGGAACAGCCGCCCCTGCAGCGGGACCGCGACGAACAGCTGCCGGCCCTCGTCGCCGTCGACCTCGGCCAACCGTCCGTCGTCGGTGATCGACAGCCCGGACTCGAACGCCTCGGCCCGCACGATGGTGACCTGCCGGGTGCCGGACAGCACCTGCGGCAGGCCGCCCGCGGGTGCCGTCGGCTCCGGCGGCGGTGCCAGGCTGGTGGTCGGGGTCCCGGTCACCGTCGTCGGGTCCGGGTCGGACGTCGGCGTCGTGTCACCAGCCGGTGCGGTCGTGCCGCACGCCGCCACCGCGCCGGCCAGCACGGCGATTCCCAGACCCGTGATCCATCGGCTCGTCACCACGTTCTCACCCTCATCCGGCTGTCGGTGACCCGGCGGCGACGGCTACCCGCCCACTGCCGCCGGGGTCCCGGTCGATGTTCCCGATTCGACCGACATCCCCCAGACGTGTGGCGGAGACGCGCGGTTTCAGCCGTGCCGGGAAACTTCCCGGCAGGCGCGGTCGGCCAGGCGGGTCGTCTCCGGCAGCCGGTAGTGCGGCGTCAGGCGCAGGGTGATCCCGGTCGCCTGGGCGATGTCGATGAGATGCCCGGCCGACACGTACACCGGTTTGACGCCGGTGCGGGTGCGCAGCGCCCGGCCGACCACCTCACCGCCGTCGACCAGGTCGGCCCAGCCGCCGCGCTCGGCCGGCACCTCGCCGTGGGTGCTGACGAACGCCGTCTTGGCCACGCCGAACGCCGGGATGCCGGTGACCACGCCCAGGTGGCTGGCCAGGCCGCAGCGACGCGGATGCGCGACGCCGTACCCGTCGCAGACCAGCAGGTCCGGGCGGACGGTGAGCTGGTCGAGGGCGGTGAGCAGGACCGGAACCTCGCGGAACGCGAGCAGGCCGGGAACGTACGGGAAGTCGCAGACGCCGGTCGCGGTCGCGCTGGCCACGACGGACAGGTTGTCCGCCAGGTCGAGCACGACGACGGCACCGGCGAGTCGGCCCGCCGCCGACGAGTCCGATTCGTACGCGACGTCGACGCCGGCGACGAACCTCGGCGGGTCGGCCATCGGTTGGTCGACCCGTACCCGGCGGGCCAGCTCGCGCTGGATCTCGACGGCCTCCCGCTCGGTACGCGGTGTCGCCGCCGTCATCGCGGCCGCAGCCCACTGCCGTCCTGGTGGGTGCCGCGTCCCCACTCGTCGCGGGCGTCGAGCCACGACGCGTACAGCTCGATGGTGGGTGTGATCAGCTCAGGCACGTCGGCAGACTACGCGGCATGGCAATCCGTATCCGCCCCGTCGATCGGCACGACACGGCCCGGCTCGTCGTCCTGCTGGATCAGCTCGGCTACCCCACCGATGACGCCGATGTCCACGAACGTCTGACCTACTGGCTGCACGACCAGGCCAGCGTGCTGCTCGGCGCCGATGACGCCGGCGAGCTGATCGGAGTCGCCGCCCTGCATGTGTGTCCGATCCTGGAGAGGACCGGCAGGTTCGGCCGGGTCGTCGCCTTGGTCGTCGACGACCGATACCGGGGGCAGGGCGTCGGGCATTCGTTGCTGACCGAGATCGAGCGCCGGGCCCGGGCCGCCGGTTGCATCGTGATGGAGGTGACCAGCAGCGTTCACCGGGACGCGGCGCACCGGTTCTACGCGGGTCTTGGGTACGAGGACACGGTGAACAGGTCTCGACGATTCATCAAGCCTCTACCACCTGCCGGGGAGAGCCCGCGCAGGTAGCCCGTCCGGCGACCCGGAACCAGTGCCAGGCCGAGGGCACCGAGCAGCAGGTACGCGGTCGTCGGCTCGCCCACCGCCTCTCCCCTGCCCTGTCGTTGTGCCACCCGACCAGCTTGACCGCAGGGCTCAGACGCTCGGCGGTGGCGGGGTGGTGGTCAGCTCGCCGCACTTGGGGCACCAGCGGCTCTTGACCCGGAACGAGAACAGCCCGGCCAGGTAGCCGAGCACCGCAGCGCTGGTCAACGCGCAGACGTCCATGACCTGTTCCTTCTCTCCAGGGCGGGCAAGACATGACTTCGTCTCGGCGGCGACGGCTCGGCTCACCCGGCCGGGGGCGGCGTCGGGCCGGCAGCCCGTCGCCGACGGTCGATCCAGGAGGCACGCAGCGACAGCCAGCTCGACGGGCCTCGGGCGTACACCTCGGTCAGCAGGGATGCGAAGACCTCGCGCCGCCGGTCGGCCGGCAGGCGCGGCCGGGCCAGCTGTGGTTGCCGGGCGGCGGCCCGGTCCCACATCAGGGTTTCGGCGTGCAGGGCGTCGATCTCGTTGCGGCACGCACCGGTGCACCGGTAGACGCGGCTGGCGGCACGGACAGCCGGGGTCATCGGGGTCCGGCAGTCCGCACAGTGGATCAGTGCGGCCAGTGGGTATCCGGTCGGGTCGGGGTAGTCGACCATCATCAGCCGCCGCCGGTCAGCCACGGTGGGCGGCGACGGTGCGGCCGAGTGCCGCGCGGGTCTGCCGGGCCAGGTCGACGATCGGCGGCCAGCCGTGGTCGACGAGGGTGCGCAGGTCGTCGTAGGCGTGCGGCGGCGCACCGTTGAGGATGTGCCGGTCGAGGCCGCAGGCCCAGGTCAATGCCGCCAGACCCTGATCGGTGACGTGGAGGCGGCGGCGGGCGCGCAGCGCGGTGGCCAGCCGGACGGCGGGCCAGCCGGCGGTGTTCATGTCGGTGGGCACCCACCGTTCGCCGCGACCGACGAGGCGACGGCGGGTCACTTCCCGGCGTACGTGGCCGGCGCGGGCCAGTCGGGTGGCGACCTGCCGGACCGCGGTCTCGCTGAGCAGACCGACCCAGGTCTTCACCGGTTGCGGGGTCGGCGCGGCGCGGATCTGGGCGAGGATGCCGTGCACTAGGTCGTCGGGCGGGGCGACGGTCGCGCCGACGACGACCAGACCGCGGCGCACTGCGATCCGCTGCGGGTAGAGCAGTTCGGCCAGCAGCGCGGCGGCCAGGCCGTGGCTGAGCGCGCGGGGGTGCAGCAACGGTCGGCCGTGCAGCCGGTGGTGGGCCATCCGGAACAGGTCGTCGGCCAGCGGGTACGTGGGCATTCGGCAGACTCCTCGGCAAAGTGCGCAGACAAGGGGCGTGGAACGCCGCCCGCCGCCACGCCCACCTCGGCAGCGACGACGGGCGGCGGCTCAGGTGCGCCAGACGATCAGCAGGTCGTCGGCGTCAGCACCGACGTACACCTGATCGATGGCCTCGCCGATCACGTCGGCGTCGGTGCGCGGCGGCGACACAGCGGCCAGGTCGGGGCGGCGGCGGGCGATGGACAGGCCGACGAGCCGCTCGATCCGGCCCGCGTCGACCGGGCCCAGCCGGCAACCACACGGACCCCGGTACGCCCGACCACCGTCAGCGGTCCGCAACGGCTGCATCCGCCGCCCACACGCCGCGCACACCAGGACCCCACGTAGCGGCCACTGGTCTCCGGCGTGGCGCTGGCTAGTTTCCGCCGCCGGCAGAGAGTCGCCCTCGCTGATCTCAGACATCGGTTCTCCTGCCGCTGGTGAAGGACAAGGTGGGCGGGACTCGGCGGCCTTCACAATGGAGGGACCTAGATGCGCGTGGATTCGCGCAGGTAGGCGGTGACTCGGACGGCTGCATCCTCGGCCTGCTCGACCAACGTCCGTAGCGGCGAGTGCAGGACCCGGTCCGCTAGGTCGCGTGCACCGTCGGCCTGGTCGAGGCCGGCAAGGTGGAGCCGGGTCTGGGCAAGGGCACGGTGTACGCGCTCCATCTCCCTGAGCATGTCGCGGGCATGGCTCATCACTACCACCTGATCATGAGGCGAGCACCTTGTGTAAGGTTGGATTGGTACCAACCTTTGCAGTGAAGCCAACGACAGTCAAGACTGCGAATGAGAAACGTTGGAACCAATCGAGGAGACCGTGGCCGTGCCACCGCTGTACCGCAAGATCGCAGACGAGCTACGCGCACAGATCATCAACGGCGTGCTCAAGCCAGGCGACCACCTGCCGACCGAGAGCAAGCTGCAGGATCTGCACCGGGTCTCCCGCAACACGGTGCGACTCGCCACCGCGGTCCTCATCAACGAAGGCCTGGTCGAGTCGATGCCCGGCCGTACCGGCGGCATCATCGTCCGCGACCGAGTCACGCTCGCCTTCCATGCCAGCCGCGCAGAGATGCCCGGACCGGTCAGCGAGTCCGACGCGTGGTTCAGCGAGGTCCGCGACCAAGGCCACGAACCTACCCAGACGTTCGAGCTACGCATCGCGGAAGTGCCGGACGGACTGGCAGAACGCCTCGGCGTGCCCGCCGACTCACCAGCAGCCGTCCGCCGCTGCGTACGCGCGGTCAACGGCCAGCCGTCCTCGATCCAGGACACCTACTACCCGATGGACCTCTGCGACCAGGTACCCGAGCTGCTGTCGCCACGTGACATCCCGCAAGGCACCACCAGACTCCTCGCCGAACGCGGACACCCGCAGGTCGCCTACGACGACGAGATCATCGCAGCGATGCCAGCACCCGACGAGGTGACGACACTCACCCTGACCGCCGGCACACCCGTCCTCCGCTGGCTCCGAACCGGCTACACCCCGGACCGGCCCGTACGCGTCAGCGTCTCCACCTTCGCCGCCGACCGCAACCGGCTCCTCTACACCCTCGGCGACCCCGACGTCATCGCCAATATCCGTGCCAGCGAGGACCCGCAATGATCGTCCGTCCCGCACAGCTCAGCGACGTCGACGTCATCATGAGCTGGCGACGCGAACGAGAGGCATGGCTCGCAGCTCGGGGAGAAGACCAGTGGTCGATCCCACTACCCCGGTCTGCCGTCGCCGCGACCGTCTCCGCCGGGCAGACCTGGATGGTCTTCGACGGTGAAACCCCGGCCGCCACCATCACCCTCACCGCCTACGTCGACGTCGACGGGCTCTGGAAACCGGACCGCGACCCCGAGGCTCTCTGGTACCCGGAAGATGACCCGGCCGACGCGCTCTACGCCGCGAAAATGATGCTCCCGCTTGCTCGCTCCGGCGACGGCATTGGCACCGAGCTCCTCGACTGGGCAGCCGGCAGAGCCTACGATGCCGGCCTCACCTGGCTACGCCTCGACGCATGGACGACAAACCAACGGTTACACGCCTACTACCGCGACCAAGGATTCCGACACATCCGCACCATCGCCACGCGCGTCAGCGGAGCCTGCTTCCAACGCCCCGCCCAACCCTACGAACCCGGCCGCCGGCTAAAAACCGAAGTCGGATAACCTTGCTTTCCTGGCCCGTGAAATCAGCGTCTACGCCCGTCAGCCCCGCCACGAGGACTACACCCTTCGCGCGTGACCAGCAGTCACTCCAGGAGCCGCATCCAACTCCTATATTCAGCGCAGTTGCCTCTTCAGCCATTCAGGCGCTTTTTGGTAAATCTCAAATGCACGGGAATGATCTGCGGACCCGTGCGGCCTACAAAACGCCCATCGCAGCGTCGGCACAGCTTCCTGTGACTCGAAGAACTCCTCCAGATGACCAGCCTCCACGGTCGCCTCATCACGTATGCGCCGCCAAGTCGAAAGCGCGGCCTCGACATCGGCGACTGCGCGTGCGAGCGCCACATCACGAGGCCGAGAACTCAACCGAAGTCTGCCGTCCCAGGTGCTGCCGAGGACGACGCACGGCAGCGTCTCTCCCACGCCCGGCCACTCATCTGGTGGGGCGTATGGCTGATCAAGTATTGCAGATTCGTCGACGGACCCTGGCTGATCGCCAGGCACCGTACGCACCACCAAGCCATAGTGCTGATGCCTAATTATCCGGCATTCGACTAGAGAATATTTGGAGGGCTCAGGAGTGCCCATCAGGCGCCACCAGACTTCCAAGGGGTGCGCGGAAATGTATTGAATTCACCAAAGAGATGTGATGGAATAGCATACTCAACCGCACCTTCGTTTAGGAAATCCTCCATGGGCTCAATATTGTTTCTTCTCAACCATTCTGTCGGGACCGCCACCTTGAACCCCTGACCATGAGAATCGCGGTGCTGCGAAGCGTAGTCTTCGACCCTTGCCCTGTTACCAAAGTAAGCTGAACCGTCCAAGCCCTCATCCAAGTCCAGCGGGTGGTTGCGTGGATCAAGTCCGTGATCCAACTCCTTGGAACCCCGACTGATTGGGGAGACTCGATAGAGATCGGTTGTTCCGCAGTTGTGTACGAGGACCGGTGTGTCACCGGCGAGTACATGGTACGTGTGGGTGTCGGCGACTGTCAGGTCGCGCATCTCCCGCTCGTCGCGGCGTGTCTGGACCGATACGACGGTGACCTCGCCGCGGCCGGTCACCCGCAGCCGGGTGCCGGGTGTGAGGTCGCCGGCGTCGACCCACGCCTGCCGACCCTCGTCCCAGAACGGGTGGTTCGGGGTGGTCTCGACGACGACCGTCGCGCCGCCGCCGTCACTACCGTCGCGGTTGTTGTCGTTGTCGCTGGTGCGAACCCGGACATCGGTCAGCTCGCGGTCGGTGTTGCGGTGCAGTTGGGTGACGGGTTTCGGCAGCGATGTGCCGGACACCGGGTCGGTGGCCACCACCTGGTCGCCGATGTTGATGTCGGCGATGGGGCGGGTGGTGCCGTCCGCCATCAGGACGCGGGTGTCGGGGGCGAAGCTGTGCGTACGGCATCCCGGACCCGACCCGCCACGACCACTTGAGGCGGATGGGCTGGCGGTGCTGCCGCCGCGTCCGGGTGGGGCCCGCGCGGGGCCTGCTCCGCCGCCCTTGCGGCCGATCAGGTTGAGTCCCGGCACCATCCCGAGGGCGGCGGCTTTCAGGTCGACGCGTCCGGTGGTGGCGGCCTGGGAGATGACGTCGGAGATGCCGTTCTCGACGGCGTCGCTGGCCAGTCGGGCGGTCACCCCGGAGCCGGCCTTGGCGGCGATCGCCGTGCCGACCTTCGCCGCGATCGCCCCACCGGCACCACCGGCCAGGCCCATGATCGCCCCGGTGCCGAGGGAGCCGAGGGCGTCACCGACGGAGTGGATGTCGCCCTGCGCGACGTCCTTCGCCAGGTTGATCAACGCACCCGCGCCGACCATGCAGGCGACCGCACCGGCACCGGCGGTGACCGCCGTGCACGCCAGCCCGGCGACGACCGCGCCGGCGATCGCGGCGACCTCCAGGATGGTGTCCTTGTGTTCCACCACCCACTTCTTGGTGGCGTTCGCCGCGTCCTTCACCACGGTGACGGTCTTCTTCACCACCCGGGTCGCTTTCGCTGCGACCTTCTTCGCCGCCTGTTTGACCTGGGCGACTTTCTGTTTCACCTTCTGTTTCGCCTTGGCGACCTTCTTCGCCACGTACTTCTTGGCCTGGTTGACCTTCTTCTTGACCTTCTTCTTCGCCTTGGCGTACGTCTTCTTGACCTTGTTCTTGACCTTCGCGGCCTTGGCCTTGACCTGGTTGACCTTCTTCTTCGCGGCGGTGGTGACCTTCCTCGCCGCGGTCTTGGTGACCTTCTTCGCCTTCTGGTAGGCGGCGCTGCCGTAACTCGACACGCTGGACACCGCCCGGCGGGTGACGCTGGACACCTTCGACGTCGCCTTCGACGCCAGCTTCGCCGCCGCCTTCAACGGGTTGCCCCAGTGCCCGGTCGGGTCGATCGTCGTCAACGGCGTGCCGTCGCCGTACTGGTAGCGGTTCGCCGCGATCGAGTCCGGCACCGGGCTGTTCGCGGCGGTGTCGCGGGTGTCGAACTGCCCGGTGTCGGTGTTGTACCAGCGGGCGTGCATGTTCACCCGCGACGTGGCCGCGTCGGTCCACTCCGACTGGTAGCCCAGACTCCCCACGATTCCGGTGCTGGCGAGGACCTTGCCGAGCGGGTCGTACGTGGTCGCCCCGGCCAGGGTGGTGCCGGTCGTCGTGAACTGACCGACCACGTCGGTGTGCAGATCCGTCCACACCAGCCGCTGCGTCCCACCCGCCGTACCGGCCACCACCTCACCCGACGGCCCCCGCACATACGTCGCCGTGTCGTCGGCGGCCAGGTCGTTACCGACCCCGGTGTACGCGAACCCCGGCCGCACCGCCCGACCCAACCCGTCGTAGTCGTAGGTACGCGCTGGCCCACCACCGCTCACCTGCTGGCTGTGCACCTGACCGAACGCATCGGCGGCCGTGGCGACCGTGCCGGCGGCGGCCAGGGTGCCACGGGCGGTGTACGTGTACGCCGTCCCGTCGGCGGTCAGCAGCCGGTTCCGCTGGTCGTAGGTGAACAGCTTGGCGCCGTTCTGCACCCGGTTACCGGCCTTGTCGTACGCGTACACCACGGTCGCCGAACCGTTGTTCCACGACGTCAACCGGTCGGCCAGGTCGTAACTGTAAGTGTTGGTGACAGCGGCACCACCGAACCCGGTGGTCGTCTTCGAGACCAGGTTGTCGTTTTCGTCCCAGTCGTAGCCGATCGCCGCGATCTGCGTACCACCGGAGGTTTCCAACCTGTCCTCGGTGAGCCGGTGCAGGTCGTCGAAGCTGAACTCCCGACGGTTGCCGGTGCCGCCGTAGGTGATCTGCGAAACCTGGGACAGGTTGTTGTACGCGTACCCCATGGTCACGCCGGCGGTCGGGTTGGTCAGGCTGGCCAGCCGCCCGGCGGTGTCGTAGCCGTAGCTGGTGGTGCCGGCGGCGTCCTGCCGGCTGGCCAGCTGTCCGCTGCCGTTGTAGGTGAACGTCGAGTTGCCGACCGGGCCGCTGATCGACAGCGGCAGGTCCCGGTCGTCGTAGCTGATCGTGTTGGTGCCACCGCCGCCGGAGAACTCGGTCATCCGGCCGCCGAGGTCGTAGTCGAAGACCCGGTCGACGGTGGTCGCCTCCGCGCCGGAGCCTTCCTGACGCAGCAGCTGGCCCATCTCGTCGTACTCGCTGCTGATCGTCACCCCGCCGGGCAGGAACTGGGTCACCGGTCGGCCGGCGGCGTCGTAGGCGACGCTGAACGTCCGGTCGGCCGCCGCCGGGTGCGCGGTGGTCGACGGCTCGATCTGCTTCTCCGGCAGATGCCACGGGTTGTACCCGGTCCAGAAGGCGTTGCCGCGCCCGTCGGTGAACCGGGTCCGGTTGCCGGACAGGTCGTAGCCGAACGTGGTGACGATCTCGTCGGAGCCGGAGATCGGCTGGGTGTGCTTCGTGAGCGCACCGGTGGCGTCGTACTCGAAGGTGGCGGTGGTGCCGCGCCCGTCGGTCGCGGCGATCACGTTGCCGGCCCGGTCGTAGCTGGTGGTCTCCCGCACCAGCTGCACGCCGGCCGCGTCGTACATGGCGGTGGCCAGGACCCGGCCGGTCAGATCGTGCTCGACGTCGCTGTAGCTGTCGTCGGGCAGGGTGGTCCGGGTCATCCGGCCGGCACCGTCGTAGGTGTACTCGGTGGTGTTGCCGGCCCCGTCAGTGACGGTCAGCGGCTGCCCGACCGCGTTGTACGTCGCGGCGGTGGTCACCCCGGTCGGGTCGGTCACCTGGGCGAGCCGGCCCCCCGGGCCGTAGCTGTACGTGGTGGTGTGGTTGGTGCCGGTCTGCCGGACCACGTCCGTGCTGGTCTCCTGCCGGCCCAGGTAGTCGTAGGTGGAGCTGGCCACCGCGCCGGTCGGGTCGGTGGTGGTCAGCAGGTCCCCGGCCAGGTTGTACGCGTACCGGGTGGTGCCGTCGTTCGGGGTGACCACCTTGGTCAGCCGGCCCAGCTGGTCGTAGGTGTACTCGGTGGTCTCGTCGAACGGGTCGGTGACCGAGGCCACCTGCCCCGACGCGTCGTAGCTGTAGGTGATCTCCGGGGTGATCGGGGTGGCCGACCCCGGCGGGGTGTACGCCGGCAGCTGCTCACCGACCACCCGGCCGTCGGCGTCGTAGCTGGTCACCGACCAGTTGCCGGACGGGTCGAGGGTGTCGGTGACCTCGTCGAACGTGTTGTAGCCGACCCAGGAGGCGGCGTTGGCCAGCACCGGCGACGGGCTGTCGACCGACTGGGCGTACGCCGCCGGGGCGGTGGTCTTGACCGCGTTGCCGCCCTCGTCGTACGTGATGTACGTGGTGTCGCCGTTGGCGTCGGTGGCCGCGACGACCTCGCCGTTGGCGTCGACCTGGTAGCTCTCCCGTACCACGTGGGCGTCGGCTGCGGGTGCGGTGCCGCCGTGCACGGCGGCGACCTCGGTCGGGCTGAGCGCCTTCTGGTACGCCTGCACGTCGCTGATCTCACCGGGCCAGAAGTTGCCCCGGGATCCGTTCCACATGCCGGCGCCGACGACGAACGTGCCGCGGGCGGTGAACGGCTTCGCGCCGCCCTGACTGCCTTCCAGGGTGCCGTTGACGTAGATGCTGATGGTGCCGGTGGCCGCGTCGTACGTCCCGGCCAGGTGGGTCCAGGTGTTCAGCGCCGGGGTGCTGGTGGACACGACGGTGACCGGTTGCGTCACGTCCGGCGCGTCGAGGGTGCTGGTCCGCAGCCGCCAACGGTCGGCGGCCTTGTCGTAGGCCAGGTCGAACGGGGTCTGCTGCTCACCGTTGGCGGCGACCGCCTTGCGCAGGTCGCCCTTGTCGGTCAGGTACACCCAGGCGGCCACGGTGAAGCTGCGTCCGGTGTCGATGACCGGGCCGTCGCTTTCGATGACCGAGCTGATGCCGTTGAATCCGGCGGCTCCGCCGTTGCCGGTGGTCCACCACATGCCGGGGACGGCCGTGCCGGGGCTGTTGCCGGCGGAGTCGGCGGCGGCGACCCCGGCGGTCTCGTCGAGCCGCCAGCGCAGCACCGGGGTGGGGTCGGCGATCGACGGGTACTCGGTCTCGGCGAGCACCTCGCCCGCCGGGTCGTACAGGGTTTCGCTGAAGCCGACCGTGGCGCCACCGGCGTCGGTCTGCCGTTCGGTGACCACGTTGTCGTCGGCGTCGTAGCCGTAGTGGGTGGTGCGTTTCAGCCCGTCCGGGTCGACGGTGGTCGACGTCTGCCGGCCGGCGGCGTCGTAGGGTAGGTGACGACGGTCGCGCCGTCGTCGGTGACCTCGCGGACCAGGTTGCCGGCCGCGTCGTACTCGTTCGACTCGACGACGAACGACGAGCTGCCGTTGGTGCGGGTGACGTCGGCGATCAGCCCGTTGTCGGTGTACGTGTACTCGGTGATCCAGCCCATCGGATCGGTCTCGGCGGCCAGCCGCCCGGCCGGGTCGTACGACTTCGCCGAGATCAGCACGTCGGTGGCGGGCTGCGGGTCGTCCGGGTCGCCGGTGAAGCCGAGCACCTTCGTGGTCAGCAGGTTGCCTTCGTGGTCGTACGTGTTGGTGGTGACGCCGCCGTCGTGGTCGGTCTCGGTGACCACCCGGCCGTACGCGTCGTAGCCGAGGGTGGTGACCGTGCCGCCCGGGGTGGTGGAGGTCTCCTGCTGGCCGTACTGGTTGTAGGTGTGCTGTTCGGTGCGCGGCGCGTCGCCGCCGGTCAGGTCGGCGACGGTTTCGGTGAGCACGTTGCCGTCGTCGTCGTAGGTGTAGGTGGTGCGGGCGGTGTGCACCGCGCCGGTGACCCGGTTGGTGACCGCCGGCCCGGTCTCGGTCGCCACCCGCCCGGCCGCGTCGTACGTGTAGGTGGTGGTCAGCCCGGCCGGGAAGGTGTCGCTGAGCTCCGTCTCGGTCAGAGTCCGACCCAACCCGTCGTACGTGAACCGGTCGATCTTGCCGCTCGGGTCGGTGACCTGGGCGACGTCGCCGTTGGCGTAGTACTCGACGGTCTGCACCGCGCCGCCCGGGGTGGTGACCCGGGTCGGCAGGCCGGCCGGGGCGATGCCACCGCCGTACGCGGCGGTGCTGGTTCCGTCGGTGTAGCCGGTGGTGGTGACCCGGCCCAGCGGGTCGGTGATGGTGGTCTGGTTGCCACTGGCGTCGTAGCCGTACGACGTACGGTAGGTGTCGTCGGTCTCCGACGCCGACCGCCCGTCGCGGACGGTGAGCAGCAGGTCGTTGCGGGCGTCCGGGGTCAGCGTCGTGGTCGTCGCGTCCGGATAGTAGGTGTAGTAGACCGACGAGCACTTGTTGGCGGACTGGTCCTGGCAGCTGACGCTCTGCTTGGTGTTGCCGCGCACGTCCTGGAACGTCTGCGTCCACACCCCGCGCGGGTCGTAGACCAGGCTGCTGTAGCCGCCGACGTCGTAGCCGAACTTGGTGACGTTGCCGAGCGCGTCGGTCTGCGCCACCGGCCGGCCGCCGTTGACCAGGTCGTAGCTGTAGGAGAGGGTCTCGCCGGTGGGGCCGGTGACGGCGACCTGGGACACCGGCATCGGGATCGCGGTGGCCACCCCGGAGATCATCGTGACGGCGACCGGGGCGGTCTGCTGCGACGCGGCGTAGTGGGCGGTGACCTGCGTCTGGCTGAGTTCGCTGCTGAAGAACGCCGCTTCGGCGATCTGCCCCGGGAAGTAGCTGATGTCCCCGGAGGTCGACGGCCAGGTGCTCGGGGTGAAACCGGTACCGAGGTACGCGTAGGCGGCCGGGGTGCTCTGGCCTCCGTAGTTGAGCGTGCCGACGAGGTTCCCGTCGAGGTAGAGCCGCTGGGTGCTGGCGGACAGGGTCATCGCGACGTGGTGCCAGTTGCCGTCACGGACACTGCCGGTGGTGGTGATCGGCGGATGGGTGTTGCCGCACCAGCACCACTTGCCGCGCAGTTTGCCGTCGGCGCCGACGTACAGCGCCGGAATCCGCTCGTTGGCGACGAGACCGCTGGTGATCGAGTTGGTCTGGAAGCTGTAGAGAACACCGCTGGAGGTGCCGCCGGTCGGCATCCTGAACCACATCGACACCGACGCCGGATCGGTGCCGCCGATGCGTTCCGGTGGCAACTCGACGTACGAGCTGGTGCCGTTGAAGGAGGCGGCGGTGGCACCGGCGAACGGGCCGTCCGCGCCGAGGGTCACCTGGTTGTAGGTGGCGACGCCACCGTCGACCTGGTTGACCGCCTCGGTCACCGCTACCTCGCCGAGACGCCAGTAGTCGGCCGGCTTCGCGCCGAGCACCGAGGCGGCGTACACGTCGGCGCTGCCGGCGACGGTCGGGGTGCCCATCGTCCAGACGCCGCCGTTCTCGTCGGTGACGGTGGCGACCCGGCCGGTGGTGCCCTGGTAGGTGACCTGCGCGGTGACGCCGCCGGTCGGCCGGGTCACCGTCGACAGCACCGGATGGGTACGGGTGCCGGCGGTGTGCAGGGCGGCGACGGTGGCCGCCGGCAACGCCTGGTTGTGGAACGCCACGTCGGAGATCGAGCCGGAGAAGTAGCTGGCCGCCGCCGGGCTGACCCCGCTGTTCTGGTGGCCGGGCCAGTTGCCGCCGATGAAGCCGGCACCGACGTGGATGTTGTCGGCGTTGTCGGGCAGCTGCATGATGATGCCGCCGAGGCTGCCCTGGGCGACACCGTCGAGGTAGAGGGTCTGGGTGCTGCCGGCCCCGGCGAGCGCCACGTGGTGCCAGTCGCCGTCGTTGACCGGCGCGGCGGTGGTGATCGCGGCGGCGGCGTTGCCCTGCCAGAACTGGCCGCGTAGCTTGCCGTCGCTGCCGACGTACAGGGCCGGCACGTAGGTGGTGGGTGTGGTGCCGGCGGTGACCGGTGCGGCGCTGTAGCCGAACAGCACGCCGTTGACGGCGGTGGTGCGGAACCACATGCTGACCGTCTGGTACTGGCCGTCGGCGACCAGGTCGCCCGGCAGCTGTAGGTACGACGAGGCGCCGTCGAAGGCGGCGACGGTGGCGGTCGAGCCGGGGCGGGCCGCCGGCTGGCCGAGGGTCACTGCGGCGTACCGGGCGTTGTCGATGCCGGCGTTGGTGAGCACCGCGCTGCGGGCCACTGTCTCCCCGGCCGGCTCCGACAGCGGCCAGTACGAGTACGGCCCGGTGTCCAGCACCGTGTTGGCGTACGGGGAGATGCTGGTGTGGCTGTACCCGTGGCAGGCGCTCGGGCCGGTCGGCGGGCAGACCTGCGTCAGGGTGTCGTCCGGGCCGTACGCGTACTGCCAGGTCTCGGCGCTGGCCGGGGTGCCCGGATCGGCCGGGTCGGTGGCGACGGTGGTGACGTGCGGGTGCGCCGAACCGGTCGGGGTGTCCCAGGTCAGCCACAGCGACCGGCCGGATGCGCTGGTGATCCGGCTGGCCAGCCCGCCCGTGTAGTCGACGGTCAGCGTGCGGCCGTTGGCGTCGGTGACCGCGGTCAGCCGGAACACGCCGCCGCCGGCGGACTGCCCGAACGTGTAGACGGAGGCGTCCTTGTCGGTCAGCGTGTAGCCGGTCAGGGTGGTGCCGCTGCGGGTCTCGGTGAAGGTGGCGAACCGGCCGGACGGCGCGGTGAACGTACCGTCGGCGTTGCGGCCGAACGCGATGTCCTGCCCGGTCGGATACGTGACCAGCACCGACTGGACGCTGCCGGTGGCGTCCGGCACGGCGGTGGCCCGCACGTCGAGCAGGCTCGACCAGCCGGTGCCGAACGCCGACGTACGCCGGGTGTCCAGACTGTTGTAGCTGCGGGTGATGCTCAGTGACGGGCCGACGGTGGCGACCGTCGCGTCGGTCGCCGAGGTGGTGTAGTTGCCGATACCCGGGTCGTAGCCCTTGCCGGCGTTCTGGCTGAGATTGCCGGCCAGGGTCGGTTGCGGCACGCCGGTGGTGAACGCGTACGCCGGGTATACGGCGCTGTAGCTCACCTGGTCGTGCACCCGGACCGTGTAGAGGTAGGTCTTGTTCCAGGCCAGGGTGCCGGTCGGCACCCGCCACGACGGGCTGGTCACCCAGCCGGAGTTGGCCACCACGGTGGTGCCGGTGCTGTCGTAGACGACGTACTGGTGGCGCAGCCCCTGGTTGGGCCAGGCGTCCGGGTCCTTGGACCGGACCAGCAGTTCCGGGGTCAGCGTCGGAGTCACCGCGTTGTTCGCCGGGTAGCGGACGTTGACCTGCGGCGCGACGTTGTCGGTGTAGGTCAGCTCGACGTACGGCTTGTAGGCGCCGCCGCCGTAGTTGGCCGAGGTGAACCGCTTCCAGCCGTTGGAGTCGGTCTCCGAGGCGGTCAGCGAGAGCCCTTCGTTGACCCCTCCGGTGGACCAGTCGTTGAAGGTGGCGACGTTCAGCGGCACGGTCACCCACTTGCCGACACTGCGGTCGCCGGAGGTGTTCTGGCAGGACGGATAGTTGTCGGTGACGGTCAGCGAACCGATCGAGCTGGAGATCGCCGGGCCGGGGTGGCTGGCGGTGGACAGGTTCGCCACCGTCCACGCCTGGTTGACCCGGTGCACGGAGAAGGCCCGATGCTCGGAACAGCTGTAGGCCCAGGTCAGGTAGAGCTTCAGCTTGGCGGCGGTAATCCGCTTGCCGATGAATCCGTCGTCGTCGAACTCGTCGAAGTGGATGAACGAGCGGGCCTTCACGCCGCCGCCGTCGTAGGTGCCGACCGGCAGGTTGTCACCGTTGTGGTTGGTGGTCTGGTTGTCACTGTCGACGTACACGTCGCCGGTGGTGCCGGTGGTGGCGGTCGGGTCCACCCGGACGGGGTAGACCCGGGCCGGGTCGTCCAGCCAGGCCCGGTCGGCGGTGACCTTCAGCGCCTGGCCGCCGCCGGGCTGGTCGACCAGCTCGAAATCGACGTCGGGCGACTGGGCCGGCGCGCCGGAGTGCGGGTCGACGTTGCTGTCCTCCATGAACCCGCGCGGGAACCAGACCCTGGCGTCGCCGTCGGCGTCGACCAGCTCCACCCAGCCTTCGGCGGTGAGCCGGGGCGTCAGCCCGGTCAGGTCGAGCGGGAACGTCCAGGTCGACGGGGCCTGCGGTGAGTGCAGGACCAACGTCTCCTTGAGCCCGGCGTCGAAAGTGATCAGCTCCAGGTCGGTGTCCGGCAGGATGTCCCGGTAGGTGGCGGTGTTGCCGTCGGTCTCGGCGACGACGTCGGCGGCACCGTCCAGCTCGTAGGCGACCCGCTTGCCGTCGGGCAGCGCCAGCACCCCGAGGTCGGCGTCGCCGGTGCTGCCGGCAACGCTCACCTGCAGGCTGTTGGCCCGCATGTGCAGCCGCCCGTCGCGACGCTCGACCAGGTCGGTGTCGATCGGGCGCCAGCTGCCGTCGCCGGCCCGGTAGTTGACCGGCCGGCTGTAGGTGCGCACCGTCGTGGAACCGTCGGCGTTGTCGTAGACGTCGGTGCGGGCGGTGGCCTCGTCGGCGTCCCGGCGGCTGGTCGCCGCGTCGAATCCGGGCTCGGCGACACCGGTCGGGGTGGTCGGCACCGTCGGGTCGTGCGGCTGGTACGGCGGCAGCGTGTCGGCTGCCTGGCTGACCCGGCGACCCGCGCCGCCGGCTGCGGTGGTCTCCCCGGCCGGCACGTGGTGCTCACCGGTGAACGGTGCCGGTCCGGCCATCACCGGCGCGCCGAGGGCGGCGGCCGCCGCCGACCACAGCGGACGGTTGACGGCCCACGACCACAGCCACGACGTCGGCCAGGAATCGGCCGGTACGGCACCGGCCGGCACCACCACGGTCAGTCCGAAGATCAGCAGCGTCAGGATTGCGATCCGGCGGGACGCACGACTGATGGCACGGCGCATGGCCGCCCTCCCCCGTGTACAAAGACTGTCCGACGTTGATCACACCGACATCGGACAGTCTCCGACCGCACTAGCGGAGCGCACAAGCGTCCGTACGGAGGGTTGACTTAAATCAACCTTCGGCGATTTAATCCCGGGCTCAGTCGTCGGCCGGGTCACCGACCGCCGCGGCGACCAGGTCGCGTACCCGCTGCTGGACAGCGGCCGGATCGGCGTCTGACACCACGGTCACGTTGCCGGCGTCGCCCGCCGACTGGCCCTCGGCGACGAGTACGAAGTCGACCTGCGGGTAGCGGGTGGCGTCCCCGGCCGTCGCGGCGGTCGGCGCCTCGCCGACGGCCAGGACCAGCTGACACTGGCTGCCAGCCAGGCTGGCGAGGTATCCGGCGGCGTTGTCGGCGGTCTGCGGCCCGTTCACTTCGAGGAACTGCACCCTGGCCCGGGTCTGCAACGAGGCGTCCTGCATGCCGGCCCAGACCGGTGCGGCGGCCGGGTCGGTCACCCCGGCGGCCCCGGTCAGCAGGCACGCGGTGACGTCACGGTACTCGCGGGCGCGGGGCTCCTCGGGATCGTCCGGCCACAGCACCACCGTCAGCAGCACCGCCACGACGACGACCAGCCCGGCACCGCCGGCCAGCAGGGCGATCCGCGCCCGACGCTGGCCGAGGTCATCTGTCCGCTTCGACACGTCGGCACCCTACCCGGTTCGGTCCGGCCCTGCCCGGTGCGCCCTCTCGCACTCGAGTGTTCAGTACATGTCGTACTCGGCCCGCGACAGCCGGAATCCATGGCCACTGTGCTCGCTGTAGCATTCGACACCGGACGGCTCGCTGGTACAGACGACCGCGCCGGTCCGCAGCCCGTGGCCGTACTCCAGGACGAAGTCGTACTGACCGCCGGGGCCGTCGCCAGCGCATAGGAAGTAGGATTCACCGTCGGATTCGACCTGGACGGCGCGGCCATAGTCGAGTTCGCAGTCCGGCGGGGTCTGCACCGCCCATTCCTTGTCGACGATGTCACAGCGGGCTGCTTCGCCGTCGTACGCGGTGGCGGGGTCGAGCCGACAGATGATGTTGTGTGACGGGGCTGCGAAGATGACCGGATCGGTGATGACGGCGACGACCGGATCGGGCGGCGCAGGCGACGGCGACGGGGACGGGGACGGCGGTTGCGACCCGACCGCTGGCGGCGGTGTCGGGCCGTACGCCCCCGGTTGGAACGCGGTCGGCGGAAGCGCGGTGCAGTAGCGTGCCATCGTCACCAGCGCGGTACTGGCGCGGGTCATGTCGCCGGCGCGCAGCCCGGCTTCGGCTTCGCGTGACATGCTCCGCAACACCAGATCGGGGGTTGCCCGCGCGGCCATCGTCACGTCGGCTTCCCGGACGCCGTAACTGCCGTCCATCACCTCGCTGAGACTTCCGGTGCGGGTCGCGTCGACCAGCGCGAGGCATGCCTGGGTCATCGCCACCGGCTCGGTGCCGGGGTCCGCGAGCCGGTCCAGTACGGCCTGCGGGACGGGCGTCGCCGCCGACGCGAACATGGCGGTGAACCAGACCGGAGTCCCAGCATAGGCAAAGAACCCCATCGCGGTCAGAACGGGCAGGAACATCGCGAGGACCACTGCTCGACGACGGGCCGGTGGTTCCTGACGCCGTTTGCTGGACATCCGATCGGTGACCGCCCGCAGCGACGATCCGGCCAGGACCGCCGTGCCGGTGCCGAGCGCCAGCACGGCGAACGCGAGCATCGACATGCCGCCGTTGGTCACTTCCGGCAGGTCTGACGACAAGATGCAGTCGACCCCGGACGAGTCGACTCCGCACAGCGCTAGACCCACGTGCAGGTAGACGAGCGGGACAGCGGCCAACGCCGGAATGACCATCCCCAGCAGACTCGCTGCCAGGACGACACCGGTGCGGCGGCGGCCACCAGCTGTCCAGCCGACGGTCGCTCCGGCGACGACAGCGACGGCACCGGCAACGGCGCTCAGCAGCAACAGCGCACCGATCAGGGCCGACTGCTCGCCGGTGACGTACGACTCGATCAGACTCCGTTTCAGCATCGGATAGACCGGCCATCCGGCGACGGCGAATCCGGCGGTGACCACGCCGCTCAGCACAAGCGCCGACAACAGCGGGGTACGGGGACCACGCCACACCACGACAAGGTAGGCGCACGCCCACAGGATCGTCAGCTGCAGCGCCGGGTTCAACGCAATGGTGAACATGACCAGGGTCAGCGACCGCAGGCTCGGCACGCCGACGACGACCATCTCATTGACGAGGAACCAGAACGCCAGCCACAGCGCGACGAGGATCGCCGACTGGATCACCCCGATCCAGTAGGCACGGCGGCCGGCGTCGTGCCGCATCCGGGTCCACGCACCGAGCACCGTCCAGCGCAGGTAGACCAGGGTCATCAGCAACAGCAGCAGGGCGGTGGCCACACCGATCAGCGGCGCGGACTGGACGATCGGGCGCCAGCTGCCCACGAGAGGGAACGGCGGGGCAAGATATTGTGCGGCCAGGACGCCGCCGGTGAAGGCGACCGCGAACCGGCCGGTACGCGGCGGCGGTTCGCCGAGCACGACGCTGCCCTGCACCGCCCGCCACACCGCGCCGGTCACCACGGCGGCCACCAGACCACCGAACAGCAGGGCGACCAGCCAGCCCCGCACATGCACACTGCTGCTCGCGTCCACCAGCGTGAGGACGTAGTAGGCGGGTGGGTAGCCGAAGCCAAGGAGCAGGCCGACGGCTGCCCCCAACGCCGGGCTCAGCCGGTACACCCTGGGTGCTCCGTGCAGTACGGCGATCCGGTTACGGATGCGCGGGTGGTGCACCGACCGCAGTTGCCAGCGCAGCCAGCCGAGTGGTGTGCGGCTGACGGGACGGTCGGGGATGGTCCGCAGCACCGCCACCAGGTCGTCGGGCGGGGCCGACCGGGCGACGTGCAGATCGGCGTAGTACTCACGGGTCCTCAGCACCGCGACACGGATCAGCCACATCATCACGATCAGCACGGTCATCGGCCAGACCAGGCCGATCAGATCGGCTGGTCGTAGGGCGACGGCGACAGCCGACGGGACGCCGACCACGGCCAGGAAGGCCCACCAGACCGCGATGGTCATCGACGTCAGGTCGACGTCCCGGTTCGCCAGGTGGCCCAGTTCGTGATCGAGCACCGCCCGCAGCGTGCGTTGCGTCTGGGGGGTGGCGCGCAGCAGACGTGCGTCGAGCAGGATTCGGTAGTGCCGGAGCCGCCCGAAGGTCCGGGCGAGACCGACCAGTGGTGCGACGCTCACATGGACCCGTACCCGATGTCCTGATGCGGCGACGGCCTCGCGGACCAGTGCCGCAGCGGACGTGGCGGCCATCGTGTCGAGTGGCAGGACTCCCCGGCGGAGCACCCACCAGGGGGTGGCCAGGTAGATGATGGCGGTGACGACCGCCAGGAGCACCCCGGGCACCGCCAGGTACGCGGCGATACGCAGGTTCACGCCGTACTGGCAGCGGTCGAACGCGGCGACCAACGCCGCCGGCTCCACCGCTTCCACCGTCTCGTAGGCGCGGGCGCCGCACTGGAAGAGACTCACGCCGAGGTCGGGCTGGTAGGCGACACCGATCCAGTAGTAGGCATAGCCGGAGCTGACCAGTGCGGTCAGGATCAGCAGCAGGAACCGGCCGGCGGTGGCAGGTGGCAGCCGGAACGCGTCGGCGGCGGTGAGCGCCCGGCCGGGCGGGTTCCCGGTCATTGCCCGGTTGGATCTTCCATCAGTTTGGCTGCCAGGGTGATGGACAGCCGGGTGCCGGTGTCGGTGGACAGACCGCAGCTGTGGGCCAGCTGCCTGGCAAGTTCGCCGACCGCCGCCGCCTCACCTGGGGTGAGCTTCGGCAACGGCGTGGCCTCGGCGGCCGGGGCCGCTGAGGTCAGCTGACGGGCGAGCCGACGGCTGGCCAGCCAGCGACCCAGGTCGTTGATCTGGTGTTCGGCGTAGCCACTGAGGACATTGGTCGCTACCCCGTTGAGGATGATGAGGGCAAGGGACGCCACGAGCTGGCCTGCTTCGACGGCGCCAAACCCGAGGGCGGCGTCGCGGCCCTTGCCGAGCAGGATGCCGCGCACGGTGGCCCGGCGGGAAATGTCGCTGCCGTAGAAGCTGTGGGTCACGGCTGCCAAAAGATCCAGTTCGTCGGATGCCACATCGGCCACGACGTCCTGTAGAGCATCTGCGATTGTCGCCACCGGACCAGCGTATTCCGACGGTCCACGGAGGATAATTAGCCGATCATACGTGCCGTGCCACCCTGTCGACGGCATCGGGGTGACCTGTGCCGCCGATGGTCGGGCCGGTCGGCCAGAGTGCCGTCAGGTCGGCCGGGGCCAACGGGCCCTGGTACGCGGCCCGCAGCACCGCCGCGCCGGTCTCGGCGCCGCCCCGGTCGGCGAGCGCCACGAACCAGTCGACGCCGGCCGGGTACGCCCACAGGTACGACCGCAGCTGCGGGTCGACGCCTCGGTCGGTCAGCGCGTCGCCGATCTCCTCGTCGGACCAGAACGGCACCCGCTGCCGGGCCCACGCCACGCAGTCGGCGACCGGCACGCCGTCGTTGATCGCCCGGTGCAGCCCGGCCCGGACCAGCTGGGTGTAGTGCGTCAGCCGTACCCGTGCCACCGCCGCCGGGTCGTCGCCGACGACGAACAGCGGCAGCGCCTGCGCCAAGCCCTCCAGCAGCACCTGGGTGTTCGTGTGTACCGACAGCAGGCGTACGGCACCATCGTCCACGGTAGACCATTCGGCGTACCAGCTGGCCGACTGCAGGGCGTGGCCGAGCACCTCGTGCAGCGCGAACACCCGGGCCTGGGTCTCGGTGAACTCGGCGCGCTGCCGGTTGAGCCGCAGCCGAGCGGCGCGGCCGGCCCCGTCGAGCCAGTACGACCAGTAGGCGTCGACGTCGACCCGTTCGATCGTCAACTGGTACGGCGCGGCGGTGCCGGTCGCCGCCCGTACCAGAGGTTCCAGCTCGGCCGCCGCCTGCTCGATGGCGTCCGGGACGTCCTGGCGGCGCAGAATGCCTTCGGCGCGGGCCAGCTGGCCGGGGAGCCGGTCGTCCCAGTCCACGCCGAGGTCGGCCAGGCTGGCCCGGGCCCGGTCGCCGACCGCCGCCAGGTGGTCGTCCGGCCAGCCCGCCGCGCCGCAGCCCTGGGTCCGCCGGATGTAGTCGGTCAGCGGCAGCCGCTCGCCGAGCATGGCCCGCAGGTAGGTGATGTCCGCGTCGACCCGGGCCCGCAGCCGGTCGTCGGCCCGGCAGTCCGGCTCGTCGGCGACGGCGGTCAGCTCGTCGGCGACGGCGGTCAGTTCGGCCAGTACGGCGAACCGGCTGGTTGCGGGGGTGGGCGGTGGAGCGGCCGGGTCGAGCGGCGCGCAGTCGTAGTCGATCACCGGGGTGGCGCCACGTCGGCGCTCGTAGCCGTCCCACGCCCGCAGCGTCGCCTCGACCCTGTCCCGTACCGGCATCATCGTCACCGTCCCATCCTGGCGTACCGGCTGGCACAGCCAACTCCCAGCTGGGATCCAGCGGGCTGCGGGCAACGGTGGTGAGGGTTGGTCGCAGATACGCACGACACCCGACAGAGAGCCATCTGCACGAACGGAGAACCGGATGCGACGCGACTCCCGCCGGGACACCACCCCGCGCTACCAGGGCCGCCCGTTGCCCAGGCCGGACGAGGAACTCGTCGACCAGGGCCTCGGCTTCGACCTCGGCACCCTGCTGGGCCGCCGGCAGGTGCTGCGGGCGTTCGGCCTGGGGGCCGCGACCCTGGGCCTCGCCGCCTGCAGCGCGAACACGGGCGCCAGCGGCGGCACCTCGGCGGCGGCCGCGACCGCTGCGGCGACCGGCGAGATCCCGGACGAGACCGCCGGGCCGTACCCCGGTGACGGCTCCAACGGGCCCGACGTCCTCGAACAGAGCGGTGTCGTCCGCAGCGACATCCGCTCCAGCTTCGGCGAGTCCAGCGGTACGGCCGAAGGAGTGCCGCTGACCCTGGAACTCACCATCACCGACCTGGCCAATGGCGGCGTTCCGTTCGTCGGCGTCGCCGTCTACGTCTGGCACTGCGACCGCGAAGGCCGCTACTCGATGTACTCCGAAGGCGTCACCGACCAGAACTACCTGCGCGGCGTCCAGATCGCCGACGCCGACGGCAAGGTCACCTTCACCACCATCTTCCCCGGCTGCTACACCGGCCGCTGGCCACACATCCACTTCGAGGTCTACCCCGACGAGGCCAGCATCACCGACGCCGGCAACGCCATCGCCACCTCCCAGGTCGCTCTCCCCCAGGAGGTCTGCGACACCGTGTACGCCGAACCCGGCTACGAATCATCGGTCACCAACCTCGCCCAGATCAGCCTGGACACCGACAACGTCTTCGGCGACGACGGCGGGGCGAGCCAACTGGCCACGGTGACCGGGGACGTCTCGACCGGCTACGTGGCGACGTTGGTGGTGCCGGTCGACACCACGACGGAGCCGACCGGTGGCGGCGCGGCTCCCGGCGGTGGTGGGCCGGCCGGTGGCGGCCAAGGCGACGGCGGTCCCGGCGGGGCACCGCCCAGCGGGATGCCGTCCTGACCTGCCACGTACTGTCGCCGGGTCAGCCGCCCCCGCCACCACCGTCGCCCCCGCCAGAGCCGCCGGTGCCACCGCCACCGCCACCGCCACCGTCACCGCCGCCGTCGCTCCCACCGGCACCGTCGCCACCACCGCTACCGTCACCGGTTCCGCCGCTGCCCTCCGCCGCGCACCAGTCGGTGAAGTGCAGGGTCGACCGGTCCACCTCGGTGAGCCCCCAGGTGGCCGGGTCGAACAGGTCGGTGTCGATCTCACGGTCCCGTACGGTCCGTCGGCCGGCGCTGATCGCGAGCAGCTCGGCCCGGGGTGGGGCGAGCGCCTCGCCGAGCACGGTGAACGCCGCACGCAGCGCGGCGGCGACCGGCTCGGGGTCCGGCCGGTGGTCGTGCCACCACCCGGGACGGGTCACCGGCGCGCTGGGCAGGTCCCGCTGAGAGCCGGCGAGCCAGAGCAGTTCGTAGGGCAGGCCGGCGGCGGCCGGGGCGCGGCCCCGGCGGTGGCGACCGTACCAGCGGTACCGGCGACGGGCGCGGCGCTGGCGCGCCGAGGCGGCGCGGCCGGTCCCGGTGCGGATGACCTGCTTCGGCAGCGCGTACCGCACCAGGCCGAGCAGGCTCCCGGCGAGCACCATGACCAGGACGGAGAACACCAGCGCGGCGAAGTTTCCGCTGCCTTCGAAAACCTGGACGAGGACGAACAGGCACAACAACAGATACCCGACCTTAAGGAGGCGGAAGATCTCCTGGGGCTTGACCGCCGACAGGTATCCGGTCTCGGTGAGTCGGGCCCGGGTGGTCGCCACGATGAGTGGCGCGACCGGCCGGTCCCCCGGTCGGTCCAGGGTCAGTTCCCGGCCGGCACCGTCGAGTTGTCCGAACAGGGCGGTCAGGATGTCGCGCTGCCCGGTCGGCAACCCGTCGCCGGGCCGGGCCGAGCGGACCAGGGTGACCGACTCGCCGGACCGGCCGGCGTGAACGTCGAGGTAGCCGGCCTCGGCCAGCTCGACGACGGCTGCGGCCAGCGCCGTACCGCTGTGCAGCACGGTCCCGTCGGTCAGGACGTAGATGTCCAGCACCGATGGCGGTCCGGACGGCTCCGTTTCGATGCCGGCGCCGCCGGCTCGCTTCGTCACGTCGGCCATGGCACCGAGTGTGACGACCCCGCGCCACCGGGTAGCAGCTGAGGCAGTTCGGTGGCGGGTCGCCCTGCCCCGTCGACGTCGGACCGGCGTTTGCGGGCACCGGTCCGACGTCGGCGGCGACCAGGGTCAGCTACGCAGGTTCCACTGCTGGTTGGTGCCGGTGTGGCAGGTCCAGAGGATCATCTTCGTGCCGTTGGCCGTTGCGGCGCCGTTGGCGTCGAGGCAGAGCCCGGACTGTACGCCCCGGATGGTCCCGTTGGCGTCGACGGTCCACTGCTGGTTGGTCTGCCCGTTGCAGTCCCAGATGATGACCGTGGTGCCGTTGGTGGTGCCCTGGCCGTTCGCGTCCAGGCACTTGTCGCCGTAGATCATGAGCTGCCCGGCGGAGGTGTGGGTCCACCGTTGGCCGGCGGCGCCGTTGCAGTCCCACAGTTGGGTCTGAGTGCCGTTGGTGGTGCTCGAGTTCGGCACCTCCAGGCAGCGTCCGGACTGGACTCCGACGATCTGTACGGTCTGTTCGTCACCGCCGCCGGTGCGGGGGCCGGCGGCGGCCATCACCGCGCGGGCACCCGCCGGCCAATTGCCGTTGGTGACGGTGGTGTTGTTGTTGACGACGTTGCCCCGGTCGCCGTTCGTCACGTTGGTACTGCCGTTTGTCGACCAGTTGTTGGTGACGGTGAAGTTGCCCATGTTCTCGGCGAACCAGTAGTTGGCGGTCGCCCACGTGCCGGTGTTCGAGAAGACGTTGTTCCTGGCGGTCCAGTACCGGGATCCTTCGTCGAAGTAGACCCCGAAGTACCCGTTGGTCCGCAGGCAGTAGTTGTCGCTGATCAGCCCGCCCTGGTTCGCCGACAGCGTGTAGATGCATCCACCGTCGTTCATCTGCTGCATCACGTCGTGCACGTAGTTGCCGATGAGCCGGTTGTTCGACGCGGTGGTGGGCGTCGAGTAGCGCGGCTGGTAGTTGTACAGGCCGCGGTCGGCGTAGTGGTTGCTGCCGCCCGCGTCGTTGGCGCCCCAGCCGTAGCCCATCGACATGCCGGTGTACGGCATGTTGTAGACCTCGTTGTAGGAGACAGTGGCGTTGGTGACGTAGGTGGTCAGGACCGAGACGATGCCCCGGTGCTCGACCCCGATGTCGTGGATCCGGTTGTCGCTGATGGTGATGTCCCGGTTCACCATCCGCTGGTCACTGGGGTGGTGCGCGTCCGCCCGCACCCCGCCGACCACGATGCCACCGGCCGACGTACGGGCGATCTCGGACCTTTCGATCGTGATGTTGCTGGCGCCCAGTCCGACGCCGCTGGCGTGGGCGTTGGCGTCGTTGCCGATACCGAGCGCCGTCTGACCCAGGTTGACGAACCGCGAGTCGGTGATCGTGATGTCGTTGGCGGCGGATATCTGCACGGCGGCGGGCGACTGGTACCAGTTCGGGCGGGCGGCCTCGAACTGCGGGCAGCCGTTGTGGCAGGAGGAGAAGCCGGGCCAGTTCCAGTTGCCGGCGATGTAGGCGCCGGTCTGCTGGTCCACGTAGCCCTGGTTGCTGCTGGGCCCGAGCCAGCTGGTGCCGGTGAAGGTGATTCCGCTGAATGTCACGTCGTGCGCGGGGGCGTCGTAGGTGCCGCCCAGGTTCACCAGCGACTGCAACGTCGGCAGTTCGACGCTGATGCCGCTCATGTTCCGGCCGGCGGGCGGGATGTAGTACAGGTCGCCGGTGGTCCGGTTGAGATACCACTCCCCCGCCGCGTCCAGGAACTCGTACGCGTTGGTCAGATAGAGCGGGCCGGCGCGGTGCGGGCTGGTGAAGGTGTCGTACCCGAAGTTGTTGTTGTTCCACGCCGGTTGCGCCATGGTGATGAGGTTCCCGGCGATGCTCTGCACCGGAGAGTACCGGTCCGTGAAGGAGCCGACGCTTTCCATTTCGATCCGGTTCTGGTTGGCCAGATTGTTCAGGTAACCCAGCGCGGGGTTGCTGAACCTCATGCCGGTGCTGCTGGGGGTGAAGTCGGCGCGGTTGACCTGGGTGCGCGCCCTGGTGGCGATGGCACCGTCGACGTACAGCTGCCGGGTTTCGGTCCCGGCTCCCACGTTCGCGCGCCAGATGTTGCGTCCGGAGTCGACCAGCGACCAGCCGGTGACCGCCCGCGCGCCGCTGATCACCGGGTTCGCCGACGGCGCCGCCTGCCAGAGCACCCGGTAGCCGTTGTTGCCCGAGTCCGCCGCGGTGAACCGCAGCGGTGCCGGCAGCCGGTACACCCCGTCGGCCAGTTGCACGACGATGTCACCGGACATTGCACCGTTGAGTGAGCGCACCGCCGACTGGGCGGAGGTCAGCGAGCAGGGCTGGGCGGCGGAGCAACTGGTGCCGGTGCCGGACGGGGACGCGTACAGGGTGGTGGTGGCCGCCATCGCGGGAGCCGCCGCGACGAAGGTCACTGCGGCTGCGGCGGTCAACGCCGCGACTCCTCCGGCCAACACCCGACTTCGCGCCGAGGAGGATGCGGATCTGGACACGGTGGATCTCCTTACCCTTGGGACGGTGCGGTGCGCGAACAGGACGGTTGTTAGCGCTAACAGGAGCCCTGCCCGGCGGGCCCTGCGAAAAATAGAGCATACGTCATACGTTGATTAGCGTCAATGTTATTGAACTGTTTCGCGGTTTGCTACGAATCGGATGAACATGGCTCCGGTCGCTCCGTCACAAACAGCACCGGCACCCGGTCGGAAATCGTCATCGGTCGTCACCGGCCGCCCGACCGGTGCCGGTCAGGCCAGCCGCCCGCAACGCCAACCAGAGCTCGCCCGGAACCTCGATGTCCGCCCGCCGCAGGGTCTCGGTCACCTGATGGCTGTTGCGCATGCCGACCACCGTCGAGACCACCGTGGGATGCGATCGGGCGAAGGCGAGTGCCGCCTGCGGAAGCGTGACGCCGTGCCGCTCGCAGATCGCCGCGATCCGCCGGGCCCGCTCGATCAGCTCCGGCGCCGCCCGGCGGTAGTCGTAGAGCGCGTCGTCCGGTGGCCGCTCACGCGACAACAGCCCCGAGTTGTAGACACCGGCGATCACCACACCGACCGCGCGCTCCTGCGCCGCGGGCATCAGGTCGGCCAGCGCGGCCTGGTCGAGCAGGGTGTACCGGCCGGCGCACATCACCAGGTCGACGTCGGACTCCCGGACGAACCGGGCAAGCAGCCGCGACTGGTTCATGCCGACCCCGACCGCGCGCAGGACTCCCTGGTCACGGAGCTCGGTCAGGGCGGGCAACGCCTCGGCCACGGCCCGCTCCCAGTGGTCGTCGGGGTCGTGCAGGTAGGCGATGTCGATCCGGTCCAGACCCATCCGCTCCAGACTCGCCTCCAGACAACGGCGCACACCGTCGCGGCTGAAGTCCCAGACCCGGCGGTGGCTCGCGGCGACGTCGAACCCCTCCGGGTCGCGCGAGCCCGCGGTCTCCGGCGACGGTACGAGAAGCCGTCCGACCTTCGTCGACACCACGTACTCGTCGCGCGGTCTGGACCGCAGGGCGGCCCCGAGCCGCCGCTCGGACAGCCCCAGCCCGTAGTGCGGCGCGGTGTCGAAGTACCGGACACCGCCGTCCCACGCGGTGTCGATCGCGGCGGCGAACTCCTCGTCGGTCGTCACCCGGTGCAGATTGCCGCCCTGGGACGCGCCGAAGCCGATACCGGTCAGGCGTACCGCCGGTCGACGCGGCAGCGACCGGTCCGACGTCAGGTGCTCCGTACCGCCCGTCATCGGCCCAGCCAACCGCCGTCGACCGGCAGGACGATCCCGTTGACGTAGTCCGAGGCGGACGACGCCAGGAAGACGGTGGCCCCGCCGATGTCGTCAGCCCGCCCCCAGCGGCCCGCCGGGATCCGGGTCAGGATGGCCTGGTTCCGGTCCGGGTCGTCGCGCAGTGCCCGGGTGTTGTCCGTGGCGATGTAGCCCGGGGCGATCGCGTTGACGTTCACCCCGTGCGGCGCCCACTCGTTCGCCAGTGCCCTGGTGAGCCCGGCAACGCCGGACTTCGACGCCGCGTACCCCGGGACGTTGACGCCGCCCTGGAAGCTCAACAGCGAGGCGGTGAAAATGATTTTCCCGTGCCCCCGGGCGACCATCAGCCGACCGATCTCGCGGCTCAGCACGAACTGGCTGGTCAGGTTCACCTCGATCACGTGGTCCCAAATCTCGTCGGGATGCTCGACGGCCGGGGCGCGGGCGATCGTGCCGCCGTTGTTCACCAGGATGTCCGGCGGACCGGCAGCGGTGAGATCGTCGGCCAGTTGACGCACGGCCGCCCGGTCGGCCAGGTCGGCCCGCAGCGCGGTGAACCGGCGGCCGGTGGCGCGTACCCGCCGCTCCACCTCGCTGCCGCGCGCTTCGAGACGGGCGGAGACACCGACGATGTCGGCGCCGGCCCGGGCGAGCGCCTCGGCCATGGCCAGGCCGATACCGCGCCGCGCGCCGGTGACGACCGCAGTCCGCCCGGTCAGATCGAACGCGGCGCTCACCGGGCCGCCGCCTGCCAGTCGAGCAGCACCTTCAGCACGCCGTCGCCGTTCTCCAGCGCCGCGAAGGCGGCGTCGACCGATGCGAAGGGCATGACCCGCGAGATGAGCGCGCGCGCCGGGATGTCCCCCGCGGCCACCAGCCGGATCGCCTCCACCATGTCGTCGCGCCGGTACAGGCGGGCACCGAGCAGCTCCAGCTCACGCCAGAAGAACCGGTGCAGGTCGACGGTCCGGGGCTGGGCGTGGATCGCCACCATCACCAGCCGGCCGTGGGTGGTCAGGACGTCGACCGCGGTGGCGACGCCGCCGGCTGAGCCGGACACCTCGAAGGCGATGTCCGCGCCCGCGCCGTCGGTCCACTCGTTCACCACCGCCACCGGATCCGTCACCTGCGGATCGACCACCGCGAACCCGATCTCACCGGCGACAGCCCGCCGGAACGGATCCGGTTCGACGAGCAGGACCCGCGCGCCGTGCAGCTGGGCGACGGTGGCGATGAGGACACCGACCGGTCCGGCGCCGACCACGACGACCTGGTCGGCGGGGGTCACCTTTGCCCGCCGGACGTCGTGCACGGCGACCGCGACCGGCTCGACCAGCGCCGCGTGGTCGAGTGGCACCCCTTCCGGCAGCGGCAGGGCCAGCTCCGCCGGCACCGTCCAGTACGACTGCATGGCACCCGGCGAGTCGATGCCGAGGAAGTCCATCCCGTGGCAGACGTGGGAACTTCCGCGCCGGCAGGCGACACACCGCCCGCACGACCGGGTGGGCATGACCGTGACGGCCTGGCCGACGGACCAGCCGTCGACGCCCGGTCCGACGTCGGCGACCCGTCCGGACATCTCGTGCCCGATCACGGCCGGCGCGCCGACCCGGGCGTCCATGTCCCCGTGGTAGATGTGCAGATCGGTGCCGCAGATCCCGGTGTAGGCCACCGCGATGCTCAGCTCGCCGGGACCCGGCGGCCGCGCGGCACGTGCCTCGACCTCGAGGTGACGAGCGGTACGGTAGACCACTGCCTGCATCGGTCCTCCCTCTCAATGGTCGGTGTTCCGGTCGCCCCGAGGCGCGCGGGACGGTCAGCTCGCGGCGGTGGGGAACACCTCGTTGCGGCTGGGTGGAGGTCCGACCGGTCGGTGGTCGGCGGGGTGCCGTGGTCCGGTCGGGGTACCGTCGACCGCCCCCAGCAGCTGTCGTCCGGCGCGTTCCGGCCGGATGTGCGGGCCGTCGGTGGTCGGCGGGCGCGGATGCGGACCCGAGGATGTGATCGCGTGCTCGTCGAGCCGGACCCCCAGCCCCGGGGCGTCACCCAGGACGAACGCCCCGCCCTCGACGTGCAGGTCGAGGGCGATCCCGAGCGGCGGGCGCAGATCCTGCAGCTCGCTGGCCATGTGGTTGGGCACCGACGTCGCGGCGTGCAGCAGCCCGACCGGACTGTTGCCGATCGGGCTGACCGGCAGGTCGTTGGCGTGCGCCAGGGCACTGACCCGGAGGAAGTGGGTCACTCCCCAGACCGCAGACGTCTGGACCACGTCGACCGCTCCCGCCGCGATCAGCGGCCGGAACTGTTCGAGGCCGGTGAGGTTCTCCCCGGTGGCGACCGACGCGCGGATCCCCCGACCGACGGCGGCCAGACCTTCCGCGTCCCACCGTCGCACCGGCTCCTCGATCCAGATGAGATCGAGGGTGCGCTCGAGCTCGCAGACGTGCCGGACGGCCTGCTTGCGGGTCCACGCCTCGTTCACGTCGAGCATCAGCCCCGGTCGCAGCCCGTGCGCCGCCTCGGTCAGGACGTCCCGGACCAGGCACAGGCGGTGCCGGTCCCGCTCGATGTCGAGACCGCCCTTGAGCTTGGCCGCCCGCAGGCCGTGGGTGGCGTAGACCGCGTACTCCGCGACGAGCTCGTCGTCGGTCAGGCCGATGTCCAGGCCGGAGGCGTACGCCGGGACCCGCCGGTCGCGCCCGCCGAGCAGCCGCCACAGAGGCTCGCCGGCCGCCTGTGCCTTGATGTCCCACAGCGCAGTGTCGAGAGCACCGATGGTGCCGAAGACCGGGCCGGCGTGGCCCGCTTTGAACGCCTGGCGCAGCATCCGGTCGTACAGCGCCGTCACCGCGCGTGGGTCCTCGTTGTCGATGGCCGGGAAGATCCGCTCGATGTCGACGTGCGGCCCCATGCCCACCCCGGAGATCCCCTCATCGGTCTCCACGACGACGATCGGCACCGAGGTGACGCCGTCGGCGAAGACGCCGTTGGCATCGCCGACAGGTCGGCCCCATTCCTGGACTGTCGTCAGGGTCCGATAGCCGGTGATCCGCATGTCAACCCTTCGTGGAACCGGCGGCGACGCCGTCGGCGATCTGACGCTGGAGAAAGAGATAGACGACCAGTACGGGAACGGCAGCGATCAGCACTCCCGAGGCGAAGGTGGGGATGTCGTCGGAGTACTGGCCACGCAGCGAGGTGACTCCCACCATGAGGGTACGGTTCTCGGCCGACGGCATCATCAGCAGGGAAATGAGCACATCGTTCCAGCAGAACAACGCGTCGAGGATGCCGACCGACAACAGCGCCGGTGTGCCGAGCGGCAGCATGATCCGCCGGTACACGCCGTACACGCTGTTTCCGTCGATCCGGGCGGCGTCCACGATCTCCGGTGGGATCGTCCGGTAGTAGCTCGTCATGAGAAAGACGGTGAACGGAAGGAACTGCGCGACGTAGGCGAGAATCAGACCCGGGTAGGTGTCGATCAGGCCGCTGTCCGCCATGGTCCTGGCGAGCGGCACCATGATCACCTGGAACGGAACGAAGAGCGCCGCCAGACAGCCCAGAAAGATCATCGAAGACCCGCGGAACCGCAGCTGGCTCAGCGCGAACCCGGCCATCGACCCGATCAGCAGGAGCAGGACCACCGAGAACGTCACGACAATGAGCGAGTTGACGAAGTAGCGGCCCATCCCGACCGAGCTCCACGCTGTGTGAAGATTCTCCACGCGTACGGCGTCGGCCAGTGAAAACCGGTCCAGGATGTACTCGCGTCGGGTCTTCGAGGCGACGTTCGCGGTGAAGACGAGTGGGTAGATCGTCGCCAGGGCGAGCAGTGCCATCGGTACGGCGACCACCCATCTGGCCAGCCGGAAGCGGGACATCAGTCCTCCCTCCCCGCCCGCCGGAGCAGGCTGATCTGCAGCATCCCCACCACGAGCATGATGAGGAAGAGAACCGTCGACGCGGCCGACGCGAGCGCCGGCCGGTTCATCTGCCCCTGCTGAATCCAGATGTAGTACTCCGGGAGATACGTCGAACCCTCCGGGCCACCGCTGGTCATCACGTACAGCAGTCCGAACATGGAGGTCAGCATCCCGACCATCGTGGTCACGAAGACGAACTGGATGGTACGGATGAGACTGGGGACGATCACGTGCCAGATGGCCTGGGGAAGCGATGCCCCGTCGACCCGGGCCGCGTCCAGTAACGATCCGTCCAGGGTGGCGAACCCGGCGAGGAACACCACCAGGGCCATTCCGAAGGTCGCCCAGACGTGCACCCCGACGACCGTGAACATGGCAACGTCCGGGTCACCGAGCCAGTCGATCCGGCCGATGCCGACCGCCGACAGGGCCGCGTTGACCGGGCCGTCGAAGGCGAGCAGAAGATTGAAGATCGCGCCGACGATGACCGGCGAGAGCACCGCCGGGAAGAAGTAGACGCTGCGGTAGAGCCGGTGCCCGGGCACCCGCAGGTAGATGAACGTCGCGATCAGGCCGGGAATCGCCACGGCAACCGGAAGGAGCAGCACCAGCAGCACCACGTTGCCGAGCGCTGTCTGGAACAGCGGATCACCGAACAACTCGAGGTAGTTGTCGACGCCGACCGCGGTCCCGTCTCGCTCGCCGTCGCCGGTGAACGAGAAGTTGACCCCGAGCAGCAGTGGCCACAGCCGCAGTACGACGATGGTCAGCACAGCCGGCGCCACCAGGACGTACGGGGCGAGCCGCTCGCCCCGACGCGCGGCGGAGGTCGCCACGGGCTCAGCCCGCTTGGTCGGAGTCAGCCAACTGCCGCACCGCTTCGTCGACGGTGACCGAGCCGCTGAGGAGCTGCTGGGACAGTCGGCCCATCAGTTCCAGGGTCTGCGAGGAGAGCGCCACGTGCAGGGCGGGTTTGCCGGAACTGAGCTGCGGCACCATCGCGGCGACGGCCGGCCCGGCCTGCGACACGTCGATCGTGGTGTCCGAGGCGATCGCACCGGCCTCCGCGTAGAAGGCGTCCAGGGCTTCGGTCGAGGTCAGGGACCGGACCAGGGCTGCTGCGGCATCCGGATCCGTCGTCCACTTCGCCACCCCGTAGCCGATACCACCGTCGTACGGCAGGCTCGGAACGGCTCCGGCGGTGGCCACCGGGGCGGCCATGACGCCGAACTCGTCGGCCGCCAGGAACTCGCCGAAGTCCTTCCAGTGCCCGACGTCGGACATCAGCCCGATCACGTGGGCGGCCTTACCGGACTGGAAGAGCGCGAAGGAGTCGTTGAACATCGCCGTCGAGTTGGCACCCTCGTTGTTCAGGCCCTTGTCGCCGGCTTCCTTCCACAGTTGGAAGATCCGCTTGACGTTGGGCGACTCCCAGTCGCGCTTGCCGTCGATCCAGGCGTCGTACTCGTCGGGGGTGAGGATTCCGGATGCCAGGCCCGACATGAAGAACTGGATGCCGTAACCTTCCTTGTTTCCGAGTGCGAGGCAGTCGACACCGGTGGACTCGATGATCGCCGCGCAGTCGTTGACGAACTCGTCCCAGGTCGTGGCCGGACTCTCCGGGTCGAGCCCTGCTTGCTCGTAGAGCGCCTTGTTGTAGTAGATCGGATGCCCCTGCAGAGTCACCGGTGCGGCGTAGGTCCGGCCGTCGCTGGTAAACGCCTCCCACCCGGCCAGCCGCTGCCGGTCATCGGCCACGTACTCGTCGAGCGGTAGCAGCGCGTCGACCCGGTCGCGGATCTGACCGCCGCCGTTGAACAGAACGACGTCGGGCCCCTTACCGGCCTGGATGGCCGCACCGAGCAGGGTGTAGTACTGGTCGAAAGGTTGGGCGACGAACTCGACAGTGACGTCCGGGTGTTTGCTGGCGAAGTCCGCCTTCGCCTTGTCGATGTAGGCGGCGGCGCTCGCGTCGCCGGATTTCCAGTCCCAGACCACCAGTCTGCCGTCCGGGTCACCGGACGAGGATTGCGATCCGGTGGCGCTCCCGCAGCCCGCCAGGGCCAGGCCCGCGACGAGAATGGCCGACACCACTGCTCGGTGCTTCATTGCTGCTCGCTTTCGAAGAGGGGGCCCGGCGGAACCGGTCATCGGGCGCGATACATGAACGTAACTCGTATGACGTCTGACGTCAAGAGTGAGACGTACACTGACCACGGAGGTCGTGGCACGGCGGCCACCCCGGAGGGAACGATGACGGCAACGCAGCACACCGCCTTGAACGCTTCGACGCCTCCGGCCTGGACACGACGGCCGGCCAACCTCGCCACGGCGGTGACCGCAGAGCTCGTGCAACGAATCGTGCGCGGGGTGCACCCGTCGGGCACGACGCTGCCGGCCGAACCGGTCCTCTGCGAGACCTTCTCGGTGAGCCGGACGGTCGTCCGGGAAGCCGTGAAGATCCTCCAGGAAAAAGGGCTGGTACAGATCCGCCAGGGCAGCGGAACCATCGTCACGCCGACGTCGATGTGGGACATGCTCGACGAACACGTCCTCGGGGCGACCATCGCCGAGGACGACAGCCTGGCGATACTCGACGACCTCGTCGTGACCCGGCGGGTGCTGGAGTCGGACATGGCCAACGTCGCCGCCCGGCTGGCCGACCAGGACACCATCGACCGGCTGCACGCCCTGGTCGAGCGGATGGACGAGCTCGTCGACGACCACGTCACGTACCACGAGCATGACCGGGCCTTCCACGACACGGTCATGCAGGCATCCGGGAACCGCATCGCCCGCGGCGTCATCCGGGCATTGGAGAGTCAGGTCGTCAACACCGCCCGGTACATGGGCCGGACCGAGCGGGCCCTGTGCGTGGCATCCAACCGGGGCCACCGGCGGATCTACGAACGCATCGCCGCACACGACCCGGAAGGCGCCGCGGCGGCGATGTTCACGCACATCACCGAAGCCTGGCTCGTCCGCCGCAGCGGACCAGGCGAGCCCGTCCGGCTGCAACGGTAGGGCCAGTCCCCCCGACACGCCGCTGGCCGGGTTCCCGTACGGGAACCCGGCCAGCGCACCTGTCATCGATCAGGCGGAGTAGCCGCGCTTGGCGGTCCAGTCAGCCAACGCGTCGAGGTCCATCCAGTACTCCTGACCCTCGAAGTACGGGTCAGCGATCTTCACCGTGTCACCACCATCCCGGTAACCCGTCACCGTCAGGTAGTGCCCACCCTCGTACGAATGCGCCACCCCGTCGACATCCGACGCCGTACCCATGATGTTCGCCACCACGGCCCGGTCGTCGTCCACCGCCTCCCGCACATCCGCCTTCAACTTCTCCACATGCTCCGGCTTC
>Ga0207848_100091_pt1 | contig 75755 bp, 66 predicted proteins | sample TtaePargueraPR_10_FD_187737 | JGI IMG/M metagenome (GOLD analysis project Ga0207848, IMG submission 187737) | Aerobic enrichment media microbial communities from Bioluminiscent Bay, La Parguera, Puerto Rico - Tt and M2 (3) (SPAdes) | ecosystem: Environmental > Aquatic > Marine > Unclassified ... | reverse complement strand
AGCCATCGCCTCCTCGATGGCCGGCATAGGATCAAGGAATGAATGCATCGCTGGTCATTCTGGCGCTCACCGTCGCCAGCTTTCTTCTCGGTTTTCTTCGCGATCTGTTCATCGCCCGCTCGTTCGGCCTCAGCTGGGAAGCGGATCTCATCTTCGTTGCGCTGATCCTGCCGCTGTTCTTCGAGAACTTCCTCGGCCTGGCATTGCGCGACACCATGATCCCCTACCTGCAGAAGCTGCGCAGCCAGTCGGAATCGCTGTTCGAGGCGGTCGCGCGCTGGCTCTACTGGCGTGTGATGCTGCTCGGTGCCGCCGCCTGCGCACTGATCGTGATTTCCAGCTACTGGGTACTCAACGCGCTGGCGCCCGGTTGGACCACCGAGCAGGTAGCCAACGGTCAGCTGGTGTTCTGTGTCGGCGCTCTGCTGATCGCCGTGCAAGCGGCGCTTTACTGCCAGGGCGCACTGCTGAACATGGACAACGTGTTCATCATGCCGATGACGCGCACGCTGCTACTCAATGCCGGAGCGATCGTCGGCATTCTGTTGTTCGAGCCCAGTGGCATGGTGATCTTCCTCGGCATGCTGCTGCCACAGGTTGCGCTGATCATCGTCCAGCACCGGCGCATCCGCTACATGCGTGGCGAAGCGTTGCCGCTGGAGAAGGGACACGGCAGTCAGTTCGGACTGGCGTTCGCGCCAGTGCTGCTGGCTGCCGGGGCGCAGCAGGCATGCATACTCGCCGAACGCATGTTCGCCTCGTTTCTCGAGGAAGGCAGCATCACCATGCTTTCCTTCGCCTTCCGCATCGTCACCATTCCGCTGACGCTGTACGCCATGTCGGTGCTGTCGGTCTTGTTTCCGCAGTTTTCCTCAAGCTGGAACGACCAGGACCATAGCGGTCACGCCGCTGTGATCCGCAAGGGGTTGCTGGCGACGCTGTTGTTCCTCGTTCCTGCCGCAGTGGTGCTGTGCTCCTTCCCCGAGGCGGTAGTCTCGGTGTTGCTCGAACGTGGGCAGTTCGGCGCGGCCCAGACGCAGGCAACGGCTTCACTGATGGTGATCTACGCGCTCGGCCTACCGGCGATGGGACTTGCCCTGCTGTGGGGACGAGCGTTGCTTGCGCAGCACCAGGCGCGTCTGTTCCTAGTCATCACGCTGATCAGCTCGGTCATGACCATAGCGCTGGATGCTGCGCTCTATCGCCACTACGGCGCCGCCGGGCTGGCACTGGCCTTCACCAGCGGGGCCATGCTGCAGGCGCTGTTCATGGGGTTGTTCGTCTACCGCACCTCGCCCCGAGGTGCCGGGGTGGCCGTACTGGCGCGCTGGCTGGCGACCGCAGTAGCGCTCGCCGGGGCAGTGCATTTCCTGCCGCAGCCACAGGGCTTCGTCGAACTGTGCCTTTACATCGGGCTGGTGCTGGTGGGTTTCGCCGCAGGGGTCACCCTGCTGGGTGAGCGTGATCTGTTCCGTCCGCGCTACTGGTCGATGCGCAAGGCCTGAGAGATGCACACCGTCGTGGCGAGCTGAAGTTCCAACGGCAGAAACGACAAGGCCGCTGCGTGGTGGCAGCGGCCTTGTCGTCAGGACGTTCATGCTCACCCCCCCAGGGCGAGCATTCCCATGGTGCTGACGCAGGGCGTCGTCCAGCCGTCCGATGTGGCATCGGATTTCTGCGGACGCGGTCGGCGCTGCTCCATGACGATGTCCAGCGCACGACTGGGCAGGATATCGATATCGTCGAAGGTGATGATCTGCCCCGGCTCGACCGCACGCTTGAGCGCCGTCTTGCGTAGCAGGCCGATGGGTACGTGATCCGGATGCTCGGCGAGCTTGATCGCCTCGCCACGGAACTGGAAGCCACCGATTCCACGATCGATCAGCTCACCGGGCTTCATGGCGCGCTTGGCAATCGCCGCGACGCCCAAGGTCGGCTCGGTCGAGTTGTTGAGCAGCACACCGCCGCCGTCCAGTACGCGGCGCAGGGTCTTGCCCACCTCCAGCGAACACAGATGGAACGGCCTGACCAGCGTGTAGAACGGCCCGCGTCCCAGCTTGAAGTACTCGATGGCTCGCGCCTGATCCTCGTCGTGCCGCCCAACCAGGAACACGCCACCGGCTGGGTAACCTGAGGGGATCACATAGTCGACGATCGGCTGTCCAGCGCGCTCGGCCATCATTCCGAGCAAGCTGGCGCTGTCGTCCAGATTGGTCGAGGCCAGCCCTTCCATGCCCTGGCGGGTAATGGTCGCGCCAAGGCCGTTGCCGAGGATCACCTGTTCGATCTGCACCTTGGTGCCATCGGTAAAGGAGGTCGTCTGGTCAACGCTGATGCCTTGTCGATTGGCCCAGTAGGCCATGTCTTCGGGCGAGGGATCGTGGTTCAGGTATCCCTTCATGTTGCCGTAGACCATCGGCTGGAAGCCCATTTGCAGCGCATCTTCGCGCAATGCGGCGAGCGAGCCAGGCTGATCGCCCTCGGCTTCGGTGAGAAAGCCCTTCCCGGCCAGGTAGGAACCCGTGGTGACCTGCAGCTCGGCGTTGACGGTCACCACCTGCAGCCCAGCCTCGAAGGCCCGTTCGATGACCGAAGTACCGTGGAAGACATCGCCACTGCATTCGACGATCAGATCGGAATGATCGATCAGCTCGTCCAGCGAGTTGGTCAACGCCTCGGGCAGCGGAAAGTCAGTCAGCGAGGAAAGCGGGCGGCGCGTCAGGACGCGGGAAATCTGCATGTCCTGATAGTGCCGTTTGATCAACCGAACGATGCCGTGGGCAATCATTCCGGTTCCGGATATACCGATTCTTTTGACATCTGAGGTAGGCATAACTGAATCCATTCAATGGGCATCAGCTCTATGACAGCAGCCGCGCGAAAAGATTTTTAAGAAAAGCTGCCTAATTGCCATCTTTGTGGGCTTGCGCTCACCCTGAAATCCTCTGGTAAGCGACACCACGGAAAGTAGTTCGACCCCGTTGTTTCCGCTAATTGACCTCGACAGGCGGTTTCACTTGTGCCGATGGGTTTCTGTCGCCAAAAAAAAACGGCGAGCCCCTAAGGACTCGCCGTCGATTAGCCATTTGCGCGCTTCAGGCAAGTGAAGCGATAGCTGCCTCGTAGTTCGGTTCGCTGCCGATCTCGCTGACCAGTTCGCTGTGCAGCACGCGATCCTGCTCGTCCAGCACGACTACCGCGCGTGCGGCAACGCCGGCCAGCGGACCGCTGGCGATCGCCACACCATAGTCCTTGAGGAACTCGGCGCCCCGCATGGTTGACAGGTTGATCACATTGTCCAGCCCCTCGGCGCCACAGAAGCGTTTCTGCGCGAACGGCAGGTCGGCGGAAATGCACAGCACGACGGTGTTCTCGAGCGCATTGGCCTGAGCATTGAACTTGCGCACCGACGTGGCGCAGGTCGGCGTATCGACACTTGGGAAGACGTTGAGGATCTTGCGCTTGCCGGCAAAGGCTGCCAGCTCGACGTCGGCGAGGTCGGCGCCTACCAGGCGAAACGGCTTGGCCTGCTGGCCGGCCTGCGGAAACTCGCCGGCTACCTGGACGGGGGTGCCTTTCAGGGTGACTTCTGTCATTGCTTCGCTCCTCGATGGGTGACACGAAAAGGCCGCGGGGCCATCAGCCCCACGGCCTGAAAGAGGGCCCGAGTGTAGCCTCGGACCGCCGATCGGTGAACCGCCATCTAGGGCGGTTACCGACCATTACCGGACATCAGCTGCGTGCGAAATATTCCTTGGTCAGCTTGACCACTACCGGACTCAGCAGCAACAGCGAAACGAGGTTGGGGATCGCCATCAGGCCGTTGAGGGTATCGGCCAACAGCCAGGCGAAGTCGAGCTGGGCGATGGCACCGAACGGCACCGCCAGCACCCAGATCACACGGAAAGGCCAGATGGCTCGCGTGCCGACCAGAAACTCCCAGCACTTCTCGCCGAAGTAGCTCCAGCCCAGGATGGTAGTGAAGGCGAAGACCACCAGCGCGATGGTCAGGATGATGCCACCGATACCCGGCATGGCCGACTCGAAGGCTGCCGCGGACAGCGCCGCCCCGCTTTCGCCGCTGGTCCAGACGCCGGTGCAGATGATCGCAAGGCCTGTCATCGAGCAGACGATGATGGTGTCGATGAACGTACCCAGCATGCCGATCATGCCCGAGCGCACCGAGCTGGTGGTGGTACCGGCCGCCTGAGCGATACCGGCGGTACCGAGGCCCGCCTCGTTGGAGAAGATGCCACGAGCCACACCGAAGCGAATTGCCGCCATGACCGCAGCGCCGGCGAAACCACCGGTCGCGGCGATCGGGGTGAAAGCGTGGGTGAAGATCAGATCGAAGGCTGCCGGAATCGCCGAAGCGTTGACCACCAGCACCACTACAGCAGCGATCAGGTAGGCCAGACACATGAACGGCACCAGCGAGGCGGCGACCACACCGATGCGGCGAATACCGCCGAGGATCACCAGGCCGACGATCACCATGGTGATCAGGCCGGTCGCCCACAGCGGCACCGAGAAGGTGGTTTCCAGCGCGTGGGCCATGCTGTTGACCTGCACCATGTTGCCAATGCCGAAGCCGGCCAGGCCACCGAAGATGGCGAAGGCGGTGCCCAGCCAGACCCACTTCTTGCCCAGGCCGTTCTTGATCGCGTACATCGGGCCGCCAACGTGCTCGCCCCGGTCGTCCTTCTCGCGGTAATGAACCGCCAGCACGACCTCGCAGTACTTGGTTGCCATACCGACCAGCGCGGTGCACCACATCCAGAACAGCGCCCCCGGCCCGCCGAGAAAGATTGCGGTCGCCACACCGGCGATATTCCCTGTCCCCACTGTCGCGGCAAGGGAGGTCATCAGTGCCTGGAACGGGCTGATTTCACCGGTCGAATCATCTCCCTTGGCACGGCCGCGCCACATCAGCGCAAAGCCTGTGCCGATGCGCGTAAGCGGCATGAACTTGAGGAAGATCATCAGGAATAGACCGGTACCGAGGATCAGTACCAGCATGGGTGGGCCCCAGACGAGGCCGTTTACGGTATTGACGAGGTTGTTCAGAAATTCCATTCGAGCACCTTATTTCTTATAGGCGAGTTCCCTCGCGTTGGGGGCGCGCTACCGTGGAGCCGTTGAAAAACATGACGCTTGTGGCGGTGGTTTTTCAGCGACCAGGTACCGACGACTCCGATCCGCCTCTGGAGCTGGTAAGCGCTGAGGTCCGCAGCGCTTTGCAAGACTCGTGCTAGAGCGTTGCGCGGCGATGACCGCGACGGTCGGAAGCGTGGATGCTACCACTGCATTCGCTCGTTCGGCGCGGGGCAATCGCGCCAGATTCGATGATCGAATCGACGCAGGAACCAGACCGAACGGTCAAACCCGGACAGCCCGCGCCCGCCGAATAGCGAATGGCAAGCAAAGCGAACTCAGCGTAGCCCAGTCTGGTGCGCGCGCCAGTGATCGCTGGCGCGCTTTGGTGCGGCTGTTGCCATATCAGATCGATCAGCCGGGTAGAACAGCGCCGCAAGGTGACGGCCGCCCTGCAGCCACGCCGTGCCTGCGTTCAGAAATTGCGGCGGTAGAAGATGTCCAGCGAACTGGCCAGACCGCTGGCCGCCTCGAGAAAAATCCGCCGCGTCAGTTGATAACGCAGCGCGATGGTATTGGACGGCTCGAACACGCCGACGCCGTAGCGCAGGGCCAGGCGTTCGGTCAGTCGGCCGGTGGCGACCACGCTGGTGCTGGCGCCCGTGCCTTCGGTGTCCAGCTGGAAATCCTGAATGCCCAGTCGTTGCGCCAACCCGCCGGTAATCGATGAACTGCCAGCCAGGCCGAGGCCCAGCGCCGCCTGGGCCAGCAGGTTGCTGTCCCCGGTATCGGCACCCAGCGGACGGCCGAGCACGAGATAGGCCAACGCTTGTTCCTGACTCATAGCGGGTTCGGAAAAGACGTCGATGCGCGGCTGTTCGGCGCTACCGGTGATGCGCAGACCGGCCACCACATTTTCCGCCTCGATCCGGCGGATCGCCTCGATATTGAGGAACGGCTGGCTGATCAGGCCGGTGAACAGCAGCTCGGCACGCCGGATGGTCAGGCGCTGACCGTAGGCGCGATAGCGGCCGTTCTTCAGCTGCAGCTCGCCGCGCGCATCCAGGTTGTCGCCAATATGCAGGTAGCCGGCGAGATCCGCGGTCAGGCCGAAGCCGGAGAAGCGCAGGCGATCCTGGCCAACCTCGACATCGATATCCATCTTTACCGCCAGCGGTGTCGCCGGCTCCTCGGCTTCGCGACCGACGATCACGGTGTCTTCGGACACCTTCACCGTCGACGGCGGCAATTCACGCACCGTGATCGCGCCCCGTGGCACCTCGACCCGACCACTGACGGCCAGTTGCTGGCCGCTCAGAACGATGCGCAGGTCGGGCTCGACTTCAAGGTCGGCATAAGGCTCGACCACCACCGGCAGGCGACTGCCCTTGATTGCCAGGTCCAGATCCAGTTCGTTCCGCCAGTCCAGTGCGCCGTTCAGGCTGCCGCGGCCCTGTTCGCCGGCCCGCCAGTTGCCGTCGATGTCCAGTCGCTCGCCCTCGATCAGCAGGCGCACCCGCAGGTCTTCGAAGGTCGTCGGCAATTCACTGCCGGCGATCTCCCCGTCGCTCAACAGCAGCTGGCCATTGAGCGTCGGCTGCTGCAGGGTGCCGGCCAGCTGGCCACTTCCGTTCAGTTCGCCGCGCAGACGCTCGACCATCGGCACAAACGGGCGCGCCACCGAAAGATCGAGACCGCTCAGGCGAAACTCGCCATCGATTGGCTTGGCCGCAGGCCGCGGATCGATCTGCAGCTGCACGTCCAGTTCGCCCAGCTCACCACCCTGGAAGCGCAGCTGGCTGTCGATCCGCTCCGGCAGCAGACGGCTGTTCAGCGCCAGGGTCTGATAGGGGAAGTCGTGCCACTCGTCCGCATCACGAATGCGTAGCACGCCGGGGCCGGCGTCGACCTGAACCCGGCCACGGGGTCCGTCAGCGGGAAGGTCGAGCTCGATATCGGCATTCAGCTCGCCCTGCCAGCGGAAATCTTCGGGCAGATACTCGGCGAGGGTCTGCAGTGAGAAATCGCGCAGGCGATAGCGAATCTGCGGCTCCGGCAGCAGGCGCTGATTCTCCGCACAGAGGCTTGCGGGCCCGGAACGCCAGCAATGCGCACCGAACTCCAGTCGGCCATCGGCGAAACGCTGCAGTGTCGCGGGCCGCTGCAGGGCCCAGTCCTGCTGCTGCGCGCTGAGTTCGCCGCGCGTCAGCCGGCCAAGCCAGTCCTCACCGCGCAATCCGCCATCGAAGGCGAGGGCCAGGTCGAGCAACGGACCCTGTAGCTGCAGATCGGCCTGATGCCGTTCCGCAGTGCCTTCGGCATTGATCCGCAGTGCACCGAGTTCCGTCCCGCCTGCGCGGATTCGCTCGGCATCTAGCGCCAGCCGACCGCGTTGCCCATCGGATAGCTGACCCTGCACGCTGAGGCGACGCAGCCGATTGTCCTGGTAAGCGAGGTTGCGACCGCTCAGCTCGAGCCGCCCGCTCGGCGCCGCTGCGGTTCCCGCCAGCGTGACCTCGCCGTTCACCCGCCCTCTGAGATCGGGCCACAGCTGTGCCAGGCGGCTCAGTTCCAGTTGCAATCGACCATCCAGCGTCTGTGCCCAGGTGCCGCTACCGTGCACGCGGTTATCGCCCATGCGCAGGTCGATGACCGGCAGGTTCCAGCGTTCGCCTTCGCCGTTGGCCTGCAATTGCAGGCTGGTGTTCTGGCCGCGCAGGCGCCCGGCGATGTCGAGGCTCGCCTCGGCCTGCAGCTGCTCGTCACGCAAGGCGCCCTGGCTTTTCAGCGATCCGCCGAGATTGCCCGGCAGCTCGGCCAGCCAGTACGCCGGATCGAGTTCGCTCAGCGTCAGGTCGGCTTTCCAGTCGATGCCCGCGGCGAAGCCGACACTCAACGAACCCGTCGCACTGCCCTGCCCGGCTCGCAGCTGCAGTTGCGGCAGATGCACGGCTTCGAGGTTGCCGCTGACAGGGCTCACCAGGGTGAAGTCGCCGGCCGGCCCGGTCATCGCCGAATCGAAGTTGCCGAGGTAGTTGCCATTGTCGTACTGGATCTGCGCGTTGAGTTCGCGCAGTGTCACCGGCGGCTCCTCGATCGCCGGGTAGAGCCGTCGCCAGGGAAAATCGCGCCACGCCAGCTCGGCATTGGCGACCAGGCCGTCTTGCCAGGCGATGTCGCCAGAAAGGCTCACCCGGCGCTGCTGCCCGGCATCCAGCTCGAGCACGTCGATCTGTACGCCGCTTGGGTTGACTATGCCTTCGAGCGCCAGGCGCACGGCACCGCCCTCGCCCGGCAGCCGACTGGTGCCGAGCAGGTGGTAGCCATCTTCGATATCGCCGGTCGCGGTGATTTCCAGCTCCTGCAGGCGCAGGGTTTCCGGCAGATCGGGCATTGCCTTGAAACCGTTTGCGGTGAGCCTGATGTTCGCCGGCAATCGCTCGTCCAGTGCACGAACCTGGCCGCTGAGCGTGCCGTCGAGATAGCCCTGACTCTCGACCTCGAGTTGCAGCTGCTCACGCAGCTCACCCTCGACCGCGAGCTGCAGAGCCCACGGCTGCTCGTCATCAGGCGACTGCAGCGCTGCCTGCCCCTGCAGCTGCAGCGGCCAGGCGCCGCTGGGCTGCAGTCGGCCAGTCACTGACAGGTCCACATCCGGCCTGCGCAGGTCGAGGCGCTGGATATCCAGGCCATCCGCACGCCAATTGGCCTGCAGATACAGGTTTCGCACCTGCTCGCTTTCATTGAGCGTCACCCGGCCAATCTCAATGTGTTCGACTTGCAGTGCCAGCGGTAGATCGAGCTCAGGCAAGCTGAAGGGCTCCGCCGCCGGGTCGGGCTCGCTGGGCGGGAAGCTGAGGTCGATGTCGCCGGTGACCAGCTCGTCGATGCACAGCGTGCGTTTGAGCAGGCATGCCGGCGACCAGGCAAGACGGGGCTGTTGCACTTCGACGCGACTGCCGCCCTGCTCCCAGATCAGCCGCTCGGCCTGCCAGCGCTGGCCGAGTCGGCCCTCGAACGCTTCGACCGTCAGCCCCGGCACCTGCCCGAGCAACCAGCGGCTGCCGCTGGCGGTGCCGAGCAGCACGGCGGTGACGATGAGCACCAGCAGTATCAGCCCAAGCAGCGTCCAGCCAAGCCCACGCAATACCCGCATCACAGCTCCGGCCCCATGGAAAAATGCAGGCGGACGCCACCGTCACCATCCAGCGGGTGAGCGACGTCGACGCGAATTGGGCCTACCGGTGACACCCAGCGCACACCGACGCCGACAGCACTCTTGAGCGTGGGAATTTCCAGCGAGTTGAATGCATTGCCCTGATCGAAGAAGGTGGCGACACGCCACTTCTCGCTGATCGAATACTGATACTCGGCGCTGACCGCGAACTGATAGCGGCCGCCAATCTTGTCGCCATCGGAGTTGGTCGGTGACAGGCTCTGGTAGTCGTAGCCGCGCACGCTTTGGTCGCCACCGGCGAAATAACGCAATGAAGGGGGCACATTGACGTATTCATCCGTCCAGTTGCCGCCCAGTTGCACGCGACCGAGAAAGCGATGCCGCTTACCCAAGGTGGTCAACCCGCGCAGCTGGGCATTGGCGTGGATCAGATCGGCATCCGACAACAGCCCCGCCTTGGCCGCGGCCAGCTCGAACTGCAGGCGATAGCCATGGCTGGGGTCGATACGGTTGTCGCTGCGCAGGTAACTGTAGGCGACACCGGGCATCAGCAGCGTGCTCAGCCCCGAATCGTCGCCGAGGCGGTATTCCTCGTGCTGCCATTTCAATGAGAGAACCCGCAACCAGCCACTGGGCAGCTGGCTGTGCCACTCGGGGCCGACTCTGAGCAGGCGGCTGAGGCTGTCGGTGCCGGCGATTTCCTCATACTGATAGCCGCCGACGAAGCGCAGCTTGTCGGTCAACGGTGGGTCGAGGGGGATGTCGTACCAGAGGCCGACATTCTGCCTTGGCGCGGACAACTCGGCCTCGGCGCCGTAGCTGTGGCCTTGCGGATTGACCCAGTGGCGGGTCCAGTCCAGGCGGATACGCGGCCCGACGTCGGTGGAATAGCCGAGCCCGAGCCCGAAGGTTCGCGGCTTGCGAGTTGTCAGACTGACCGCGACGGGGATCCGCTGTTCGCGAGCACTGGTGGGGTTGGCATCAACCCGCACACCCTCGAAATAACCGCTGGACTGCAGCGCCTGGGTCAGTTCGGCGATCAGCTCCGAGTCGTAAGGTGTATTGGCCTCGAAAGGCACCATGCGCGACAGCAGGTCGTCGTCGAATGGCGCATCGCCTTCGAAACGCACGTCCCCCAGCCGGTAACGCGGGCCGCTGTCGAACACCAGATCGATGTCCGCGATGTTCTCCCGCGGATCGACCGCCAGCCGCTGCTGAGTGAAGCGCCCGTCAAAATAACCGAAGCGCGAAGCCTGATTGAGGAACTGCTGTTTCACGTCCTCGTAGCGGCCGTGATTGAGCACATCGCCCTGACGCAGGCTGCGCTGAGTGACGCGAAAGCCCGAAAATTCCGCCGCCGGCCCTTCCAGCCGCACATTGATGTTGCGTAAGCGCACCGGTTCGCCGGTTCGCACCCGCAGCACCAGGGTCGGTTCCTCGCCCTCACGCACGTCGGTGCGGATGCGACTGCGGTAGTAGCCCAGCGCTTGCAGGGCTTTCTCTGCCTGACGCTGCGCCACCCGGCTGTAGCGCAGCAACTCGCGTGCATCCCGGTCGCCCAGGTCGCCGATGTAGTTCTCGATATTTTCCCTAAGCGCCCGATTCTCAGGCTCGATGCGAACGTCGAGCTCGGCGGCGCTGGCATGGATGCCGCTCAACATCACGAGTGCGGCTACCAGCGGGCCGATTCGGTTCGATTTGCGCATGGCGCGCAATGCTAGCACGGGCTGTCTGGCATGCCCGAGCACGCGGGCCAGAGGGTTTGTAAGGCGATCTTGCGGGGGGACGGGCATCGGCTGACATCGCGTGGCTTCAGACCAGTCAGACTGACCCGCCCGGATAAAATTCGCCCACACCTAGCGCGCCGCTTCCATCCGCCGTGGCGCCGGATGGAAGAAGACATGTTCGACGACCGGCCCTACCGCGACCTGGCCGATTTCTTCGTAGCCCTGCCGTTGATAGAAGTTCAGGTAGCGCGGGTTGCCGGTGTCGATGACCAGGCCCTGGGAGGTTTCGTCTTCGGCACACCACTCATGCACCGCTTCCAGCAGCTGCTCGCCGTAGTGCTGGCCCTGGAACTGCGGGTGCACGCCGAGCAGCGGCAGCAGGTGCACGGCATCGCTGGGCAGGCAGGCAAGCACGGCGGCGTGGTAATCCAGATAGCGCCGCGTACAGCGGAAACCGGCAGTCAGCAGCATCCGCGCGCGCCAGGCCCAGCTCTCGGTGATATCCAGCCGACGCTGCGGCGGCGCAATCAGCGCAACAGCGATCAGCCGGTCGTTCAACAATAGCCCCAGCGCAGGTTGCTGCTGCAGAAAATGCTGGTTTACCAGCTCCCGCACGGTCGCGCGCACGCGCTGTTGATAGCCCGGGCGGTCGGCTTCGAAGAGGTAGGCAAAAGTCGGTTCGTGGCGGTAGGCGTGATACAGCAGGGAACGGGTTTCGCGGTCGTAACCACTGTCGAGCGTGCGAACCTCGGCGGACATCGGCATGACGGCTCTCGGCTTTTTCATGATGGGTGATTGCAACTTAGCAGCGCTTCGCGCCGCCCGCCACGTCGGCAGATGACCAGCAGAGCGCGCCGCGGCAATCGCCGTGACAGTGCCTTTGTACCTGCGGCACGGTGTCTCTAGAATCAGCGCTTCAAGTCCATCAGTTACCGGCGCGCGCCGTTGATACGCGTCGCGACAGCGTCCCTCCCATGGAATCCTCATGAAAATCGTTTCATTCAACATCAACGGCTTACGCGCCAGACCTCATCAGCTTTCTGCGATCATTGACAAGCATCAGCCGGACGTCATCGGTCTGCAGGAAACCAAGGTGGCCGACGAGCAGTTTCCCCAGGCTGAGATCGAAGCGCTCGGCTACCACGTCCATTATCACGGGCAGAAGGGCCACTACGGCGTCGCCCTGCTCTCGCGCCAGGCACCGCTGGAGATACACAAGGGCTTTCCCAGCGACGGCGAGGAATCACAGAAGCGCTTCATCTGGGGCCGCTTCGCCGATGCCAACGGCCAGCCGGTCACCGTCATGAACGGCTACTTCCCCCAAGGCGAAAGCCGCGCCCATCCGGTGAAGTTTCCCGCCAAGACCAAGTTCTACGCCGACCTGCAGACACTGCTCGAACAGCAGTTCCGCCCCGAGGAATCGCTTGCGCTGATGGGCGACTTCAATATCTCCCCGCAGGACTGCGACATCGGCATTGGCGAAGTAAACGCCAAGCGCTGGCTGCGCACCGGCAAGTGCAGCTTTCTCCCCGAGGAGCGCGAGTGGCTCGAACGCCTGAAGGGCTGGGGGCTGCAGGACAGCTTCCGCACCCTCAACCCGGAAGTCGTCGATCGCTTCAGCTGGTTCGACTATCGCAGCCGCGGTTTCGAGGATGACCCGCGCCGCGGCCTGCGCATCGACTACATCCTGACCACCGCAGCGCTGCACCAGCGCGTGACCGATTGCGGCGTCGACTACGAGATCCGCGCGATGGAGAAGCCTTCGGACCACTGTCCGGTGTGGATCGAGCTGCGCTGACGACCGCTGCGCAATTCCGGCAGCGCCGTCCGCGCTGTCATTTATTGGTAACCGAATCGTCTTAATCTCGCGGCCTTCTACAAGGAGGTCGCGAGATGACGCCACGAGTGTTTGGACGGTTCTGGAATCGGGCACTGCCCCTGCTGTTGCTCACGCTTGGAAGCGCCTCTGGCAACAGTTTCGCCGCCCCGCCCACCCCGCCAGACGGATCGGCCGTACTGCGCATCCACGGCTCCAATACCGTGGGTGCCAAGCTGGCACCGATGCTGGTGGCCGGCCTGTTCGAGGCCAAGGGCCTGCAGTCGGTCCGCATCGCCCCAGCCGGCAAGGAGAACGAGCAGCGCGTCACCGCCCTCGACGAGCGCGGCAAGACCATTCAAGCGCTGGTCGCAGCCCATGGCACCGGTACCGGATTCGCCGGGCTGAAAGACGGCACTGCCGACCTCGCCGCTGCTTCGCGACCGATCAAGCAGAGCGAAGCGCAGAGCCTCGCCGCGCTGGGCGACATGCGCAGCGCCGAGAGCGAACAGGTCATCGCCATCGATGGCCTGGCGGTGATCGTCCATCCCGATAACCCGGTGCAGTCGCTCAGCGTAGAACAGGTCGCACGCCTCTTCTCAGGCGAGATCGCCAACTGGCGTGAGCTCGGCGGTGCCAATGCAGCCGTCGAGTTGCACGCTCGCGATGACCAGTCCGGTACCTACGACACCTTCAAGGAACTGGTGCTGGGCAGCCAGGGCAAAACGCTGGCTACCAATGCAACCCGTTACGAGTCCAACGACGCCTTGTCCCTGGCCGTCAGCCGCCGTAGCGGGGCCATCGGCTTCGTCGGTCTCGCCTCTGTCGGCAAGTCGAAGGCGCTGGCAATCACCGACGGCGATTCCCAGCCCATGCCACCGACCACGGCCCTGGTCGCCACCGAAGACTATCCCCTGTCGCGGCGCCTGTTCGTCTACGCCGATCCACAGAAGCAATCGAAGTGGACCCGCGAATTCCTGACGTTCGTGCATAGTCCTGCGGGGCAAGCCATCGTCGAGAAATCCGGCTACGTGGCCCAGGCCATCGCGCCGATCAGGCTGCCGTTACAGACGACAATGCCCGAGGCCTATCAGCAGCTGGCCAAGGAGGCACAGCGACTGACCGTCAACTTCCGCTTCGCCGAAGGCAGCGCGCAGCTGGACAACAAGGCCCAGCGCGATGTGCAGCGTTTGATCGACTATCTCAACAGCCACGACAAGCAGATGAACGCGGCGGTGCTGGTCGGCTTCGGCGACGCCCGCAACGATCCCGCGCGGACTGCATTGTTGTCCAAGCTGCGCGCCATGGCGGTGCGTCGCGAACTGGCTCGTGGTGGCATCCTTGTAAAGGAAATCAATGGCTTGGGCGATCAACTTCCAGTGGCATCTAACAGCGAAGCTGGTCGCATCAAAAATCGCCGCGTCGAAGTCTGGGTGTACTGAAACGAGTGCAAGATCGTATCGGCTGCCAGCCGCGGGCGTACTGTCCCGGTGCAGGCGCCGGGTTTAAGCTCGGGCGACAGGCCTATCGGCGCTTATAGGCAGCTGGTAGCGAGCACCTACGGCCGGCAGACACCACCGGAGCTGACGCCGGTCGCCTCCTGAGGCGCAGCGCTCGGTTACAGGCCAACGGTTATAAAAAGGCAAAGCCACGACGTGTGGCTTTGCCTTTGGTCCTGCGCGCCTGGGACGACGCCTCAGCGGCTGCGCAGCGCCTCGCGCGGCACGTACTTGCCCAGTTCGTGACGCGCGATGGCGACCCGATGCACCTCGTCCGGGCCATCGGCCAGGCGCAGGGTACGCTGCATCGCCCACCAGTGCGCCAGCGGGAAGTCCTCAGAAACCCCAGCACCACCGTGGATCTGGATGGCGCGGTCGATGACCTTCAGCGCGACGTTGGGTGCGACCACCTTGATCTGCGCAATCTCGCTGGCGGCGATCTTGTTGCCCACGGTGTCCATCATGTACGCCGCGTTCAGTGTCAGCAGGCGCGCCATGTTGATCTCGATGCGGCACTCGGCGATGTGGTCGAAGTTCGCGCCCAGCCGGGCCAGCGGCTTGCCGAAGGCGGTACGGCTGACGGCACGTTCGCACATCAGTTTCAGCGCGCGTTCCGCGACACCGATCGAGCGCATGCAGTGGTGGATGCGGCCCGGGCCGAGACGCCCCTGGGCGATCTCGAAGCCGCGGCCTTCACCGAGGATGACGTTCTCGTACGGTACCCGCACGTTTTCCAGCAGCACTTCCGCGTGGCCGTGCGGGGCGTCGTCATAGCCGAACACCGGCAGCGGGCGCAGCACCTTCACGCCGGGAGTATCCATCGGCACCAGGATCATCGAGTGCTGGGCATGGCGCGGCGCGTCCGGGTTGGTCAGGCCCATGAAGATCATGATCTTGCAGCGCGGGTCGCAGGCGCCGGAGGTCCACCACTTGCGACCGTTGATGACCCACTCGTCACCCTCGCGCACCGCGCGGGCTTCCATGTTGGTGGCGTCGGACGAAGCCACGCCCGGCTCGGTCATGCCGAAGGCCGAACGGATTTCGCCGCGCAGCAACGGTTCCAGCCACTCGCGCTTCTGCGCCTCGCTGCCATAGCGCACCAGCACTTCCATGTTGCCGGTATCCGGCGCCGAGCAGTTGAACGCTTCCGGGCCGAGACCCGAGCTGCCCATGATTTCCGCCAGCGGTGCGTATTCGGTGTTGGTCAGGCCGGCGCCCAGTTCCGATTCCGGCAGGAACAGATTCCACAGCCCCTCCGCCTTGGCCTTGGCCTTGAGCTCCTCGACGATGGCGGTCGGCTGCCAGCGATCACCCTCAGCGACCTGCTGGTAGAACACCTTTTCGGCGGGATAGACGTGAGCATCCATGAACGCTTGCACGCGCTCTCTCAGCTCTTGAACCTTCGGGGAGTAGGCGAAATTCATGGGCGACAACCTTCTGGCAGGTAATGTTTTGTAGTTTTGAATGCTAGAGGAGGCCTGGTGATTTATCTAAGCTATTTTCCTCGTGTATAAACATTCATCACCGATATATGATCGGCGAATTCCGATACACGCCGGAGAGCACAACAATGAACCTGAACAAGGTCGATCTGAATCTTTTCATCGTCTTCGATGCCATCTACACCGAGGCCAACCTGACCCGTGCCGGGCAGATCGTCGGCATCACCCAGCCCGCCGTTTCCAACGCGCTAGCCCGCCTGCGCGAAACCTTCAACGATCCGCTGTTCGTGCGCACCGCGCAGGGCATGGTGCCGACGCCAATGGCGCAAAACATCATCGGCCCGGTGCGCAATGCGCTGCAGCTGCTGCGGGTATCGGTGCAGGAAAGCCGGACCTTCAGCCCGGCGCAGGCAAACAAGACGTTCCGCATCAGCATGACCGACCTCACCGAGGCGGTGATGCTGCCGCCGCTGTTCCAGCGCCTGCGCCGCCTGGCACCGAACGTGAAGATCGAGAGCATGCTGGCCAAGCGCCGCGAGACGACCAAGGAACTGGCCGCCGGCCGCCTGGATTTCGCCATGGACGCGCCGCTCAACACCGATCCACAGGTACGCCACGTCAAGCTGCTGGAAGATCGTTACATCTGCGCCGTGCGCCGCGGCCACCCCCTGGCCAAGGACAAGCTCACCCTGGAGCAGTACCTGTCGCTGTCGCACATCCATATTTCCAGCCGCCGCAGCGGGCTCGGCCTGGTGGATCTGGCACTCGGCAAGATGGGCCTGCAGCGCAAGATCGCCCTGCGCTCGCAGCATTACCTGATGGCGACCCAGGTGATCGACCAGACCGACATGGCGGTGACCGTTCCCGAGCGTTTCGCCCGGCGGCACAACCTGCACCAGGTCGATCTGCCGGTGGACATCATGCCGCTGGAAACCCACATCTACTGGCATGAAAGCACCGATCAGGACCCGGCCAACCGCTGGATGCGCGAGCAGATGATCGAGATTGCTCAGCAGGTCACCGCGCAGCAGGATCTCTGATTCCCTGGCGGGTGAAAGCCCGCCTCAGGCGCTGTCGCGCATCACCACTTCGAAGCCCACGTCGATACAGCGCTCGGCCGGCTGCTGACCTCGCATCAGGCTCAGCAGCATCTGCGCCGCGAGTTCGCCGATCTCGCCACGCCGGGTGCGTACGGTACTCAGCGCCGGATGCATCCAGGCCGCCGCCGGTAGGTCGTTGAAGCCGGCGATCGCCAGCCGCCCCGGCACTTCGAGCCCCAGCTGATGGGCACGAAACAGCGCACCGAGGGCCAGGTCGTCGTTGTTGAAGAACACCGCGTCGATCTGCGGATGCTGCGCCAGCAGCCGATCCAGCAGCTCGGCACCCAGACCGATGGATGACAGCTGCGGCGTCAGCAGCTCCAGGGTCGGCTCATAACGCCCGGCCTCGCGCATTGCCTGGCGATAGCCTTCGGCGCGCTGCAGGGTGCGCGGGTCCAGCTGCGCCGCGGCGAACGCAACGTGACGATAGCCGCGCTCGAGCAGCGTGCGGGTCATGGCCGCGCCGGCCTGCAATTGCGAGAAGCCTACGCAGTAGTCGTCCGGCCGCTCGCTCAGCTCCATCAGGGTAACCATCGGTGCGGTGTAGTTGGCCAGCACCGCACGGGCGGCATCGCTGCGCTCGAACCCGGTGATCAGCAGGCCAGCCGGCTGATGGGCCAGGTATGCGCGCAGCAGGCGCTCGTCCTCTTCCGGGCGATAGTGGCTGACGCCAATCATCATTTCGTAGCCCGCCGGCATCAGCACCCGCTGGATGGCCTCGACGGTGTCAACGAACACCGCGTTGGACAGCGAGGGGATGATCACCGCCACCAGATTGGAACGCGAACTGGCCAGGCTGCGCGCCGCCGGATGCGGCACATAGCTAAGCGCCTTGACCGCCTGCTCGACGCGCTCACGCAATGCATCGGAAACCAGTTCCGGTTGCGACAGCGCGCGGGATGCCGACATCAGCGAGCAGCCGGCGCTGCGTGCGACATCGGACAGGGTTACCCGCTCGGCAGAGCGGCGACGGCGTGTGGTCATGCGCGTTCCATTGGTCGAAAACGGCGGATTCTAGCAGCGGGCAGGTGCCGATCGGCTCCTAGCGCGCGGCCTTTTCGACTTCGGCCTGGACCTGGTCAAACAGCTCCTGGCCGACGGCGTCGATCACCGTCTGGATCGCCGGCTGCGCCTGTTCACGCATGCGCTGGATTTCCTCCGGGCTGACCTCGTTGATCTGCATGCCGCGCTCCTTCAGCGCCGCCAGCGCCTGGCTCGCCTCGCGACGGGTGTCCTCGCGCTCGGCATCACGCGCCTTCTGGGCCGCCGCCATGATGATGCCCTGCTCGGTTTCCGAGAGCCCGTCCCACCAGCGCTTGGACGCCGTGACGATCCAGGGGCTGTAGACGTGATTGGTCACGCTCAGGTACTTCTGCACTTCATAGAACTTGGAGGACAGGATGGTGTTGTAGGGGTTTTCCTGACCGTCGACCGCCTTGGTTTCCAGCGCAGTGAACAGCTCGGAGAACGGCAACGGCACCGCGTTGGCGCCCATGCGCTTGAAGGTGTCGATGAACACCGGATTGGGCATAACGCGCAGCTTGATGCCCTCGAAATCCTCGAGCTTCTCGATCGGTTGCGCACTGTTGGTCACGTTACGGAAACCGTTCTCCCAGTACACCAGCCCGACCAGGCCCTTCTCCTCGAGCTTGTCCATGATTTGCCGACCTACCGGGCCGTCCAGTACCTGATCGGCCTGGCGCGGATCGGTGAACAGGAACGGCGTATCCCACACCGCCATCTCCTTGCTGATGCCGACCAGCGTCGCGGTCGAGCCGACCATCATCTCCTGCGCGCCGCCGATCAGTGCGTTCTGCATCTGGTCGTCGGAACCGAGGCTGGCGGAGGCGAAGGTGCGCACCTTCAGCTTGCCACCCGAGGCCTTGGCCACTTCCTCGGCCAGCAGCTTGGCCGCCCTGCCCTGGTTGCTGTCTTCGTTGAGCCCGTAGCCGAAGCGGATCATGCGTGGGCGGATGTCGTCCGCTGCCTGTACCTGACCGACACTGTGCGTGCTGCCGAGCAAGGCGGCAGCCAGGGTGCTGATGAGGAGTCGTTTCATGTCGGGATACCTTCTTGTTGTTGGATGTTGGGTTGTTGAACGCTGGGGTTGCACGAGCGGCGTTACCGCAGCCAGGCCAGCGGTATGGTGATGATCGAGGGCACGGCGATGAGCAGCCCGACGATCACCAGATAGATAAGGAAGAACGGCATCACGCCACGCACCAGGGTCTCCATGCGTAGTCGGCCGATGCCGCCGACCACGTTGAGCACGGTGCCCACCGGCGGCGTGATCAGCCCGATGGAGCCGATCAGCACGAACATCACGCCGAAGTACACCGGGTCGATGCCGGCCTTGATCGCGATCGGCGACAGCACCGGGCCGAGGATCAGGATGGTCGGCGTCAGGTCCAGCACCATGCCGACGGCGATCATCAGCAGCATGATGGCGATCATCAGCAGTTTCGGGTCCTGCGCCAGCGGGCCGAGCATCGCGGCGATCTCGTCGGGCAATTGCGCCAGGGTGATCATGTACGCGGACACCGTTGCGGCGGCGCAGAGAAACATCACCGAGGCCGTGGTGCGGCTGGCACGGCTCAGCACCTCGACCAGCCCGGCCCAGTTCAGCTCGCGGTACAGCAGGGTCGAAACAGCCAGGGCATAGACGGCGGCGACCACCGCCGCTTCGGTAGGTGTGAACAGACCGCCACGCAGCCCGCCGACGATGATCACCGGCAGCATCAGCGCGGCAGCACCGTCGACCAGCACACGACGGCGTTCGGCGGCGCTGGCCTTTTCCTGTTTCGGTTCATCGATCCGCCGGGCGATCAGCGTCCAGGCGACGATCAGACCCATGCCCATGATCAGCCCCGGCACCATGCCGGCGAGAAACAGCTGGCTGATCGACGTGCCGGTGACCACGCCGTAGATCACGAACGGCATCGACGGCGGAATGATCGGCGCGATGATCCCGCCAGCCGCCACCAGGCCCGACGACGAACTCAGCGGGTAGCCGCGCTCGCGCATCATCGGCAGCAGCAGCGTCGCCAGCGCGGCGGTATCGGCCAACGCCGAGCCGGACATGCTGGCCAACAGCACCGAGGCGGCAATCGCCACGTAACCCAGGCCGCCACGCTTGTGACCGAAATAGGCCTGCGCCATGGCGATGATGCGCCGCGAGATGCCGCCTGCATTCATCAGTTCGCCGGCCAGGATGAAGAACGGCACCGCCAGCAGCGGGAAGCTGTCAGCGCCGGCCTGAAGGTTTTGCGCCAAGAGCTGCACGTCCCAGAAATCCAGGTACCACATCAGCACCGAGCCGGTGAGCAGCAGCGCGAAAGCGATGGGCATGCCAAGCGTCATGAAGCCCAGCAGCGATGAAAGGAAGACGACGACGGTCATACAAGGTCCTCGGTTGGGCAGTGCCCGTATTGTTCTGAATGCGGCGTCGCTTCAGTCCGCGGTGACATTCGCAGCGGCGGTGGCCGATGGCTGATCGCGCCGCCAGACGTCGGCTAGCTGCAGCAGCGCCAGTACCGCCAGCGCGACCATGCTTGCAGCCACCGGCAGCATCGCCAGGCCCAGCGGATAACCGACCACCGGGCTGTTGATGGTCCAGCCGAACTGCATCTGGTTCCAGCCGCCCCAGGCCGCCAGGCCGCTCGCAGCAGCCACCAGCAGCCAGCTGACGGAGTCGACGACGCGGCGGAACAGCCGCGGGAAACGGTCGCGCAGCATGGAGAAGCTCATCAGCTCGCCGCGGCGCATGCTCGAAGCGACGCCGACGAACACCAGCCAGACGAATGCCAGCCGCGACAGCTCCTCGGCGCCCGTCCAACCGGTGCCAAAGGCATAACGCAGCACCACGCTGGAAAACACCACGATGACCATGAAGGCCATCAGCGCGGCCATCAGCCAGTCGGTCAGGCGGTCGAAGTGTTGCGCGACCGTGCCGCTGTAGATCGGCTCGTTGGTCAAGGGCGGCGCCGTGGTAGCGCTATCAAACGGGCGCGAAGAAAGATCGACCCGGGTTTCGATAAGCTCATCCAGACCGGCGCCCTGCATCCACTCGACGATCTGGCGTAGAACGACTTCGCGGGGCTGGCTGGCATCCACGGTCAATACGCCGGGTTCGCCCTCCGGTGATTCCAGCGTGGCGAACTGGCTGTCGACCAGGGAAATCGGCATGAAATGGCCCGGCCGTCCGCCGACGCGCTGCACAGCGGTTTCGTAATCGATGGCCAGATGGGCGAAACGCAGCTCCGGAACCGCACTGCGCAGCAACTCCCGGTAGCTGCGCTTGAGCGCCGAGCAAGCCAGCACGAAGCCGCTGCCTGCCGCTAAAGTACGCTGCATTTCAGCGATCAGCGCGTGCAGCCACTCCACGCGATCGGCGTCGGACAGCGGCGTGCCGGCCCGCATGCGCGCCACGTTCTCCGCCGGGTGAAAATTGTCCGCTTCGATGTGCGGCAGACCGAGCGCGTCCGCTACGGCGTGGCTGGTGTCCGTCTTGCCGGAACCGCTGACGCCCATGACGACCAACACCGGAAGCGCGGAAGCCTTTGAGGTATGCACGGAAGGCATGTGAGAAATCCATTGTTTTGCTTGTTTGGTCGGATGTTAGCGCTATCAAACGGCGCGATAGAACTACCGCTCGTCGACCGATCAGTCACATATCGCCTCCATCGAAACGGTATGTCGGTCGACTTTCGCGGCGGCATGACTACAATCGCGCCCCTGTGCAATCGAGGACACCGAGCATGCCCAAAGCCATGTGCCGCCACATTCTGGTCAAGACCGAGGCCGAAGCCACGCAGCTGAAAAAGCGCATCGCCAATGGCGAGGCGTTCGACGTGCTGGCGCGCAAATATTCGACCTGCCCGTCCGGCAAGAAAGGTGGCGATCTCGGCGAAGTGCGCCCAGGGCAGATGGTGCGCAGCATCGATCAGGTGATCTTCAAGAAGCCGCTGCGCGAAGTGCACGGTCCGGTAAAGAGCCAGTTCGGCTACCACCTGGTGCAGGTGTTCTACCGCGACTGAGCTGGCGCTTAACCAAAGCGTTGCAGCTGCATCTCGCGCAGACGACTGAGCGTGCGGCGGAACGGGAACGCCAGATACCCCTCGGTATACAGCTCGTCCAGAGCCACCTCGGCTTCGATATACAGCGGAATCCGTCGGTCGTAGCACTCGTCCACCAGCGCGATGAAGCGGCGCACCGCATCATCCCTCGCGGCGAGCCTAGGCAGTTGGCGGTCACCCGCCTCAACCCGCGCGGCTCCATCCTCGGTGCCACGGGCTATGCGCCCATCGCGCTGCGTGCCACCCAGCCTCGGCACGTCACCAATCAGGATCGCCGTGAAACGGTCGCACAGCTCGATGAAGTCCAGCGCCGAAAACGGCTGCTCGCAGAGGTCGGCGAAGCGGCACCAGAGCACCGATTCGCTACGCCGCACGACGTCGAGTGGACGACGGCTGAGGGCCAATGGCTCGATGCTGAACGCTCCATCGGCTAGCGCCTCGAACGTCGCGGCTAACGCAGTGGCGCCGTCGAACGGGGCGATCCAGTAGCGCTGCAGCGCAGCGCCGGGACGCAGGCGGTGATCGGCGCCACCATCCACATCCACCACCTGCATGTGTTGCACGATGGCGTCGATCGCAGGCAGAAAGCGCTCGCGGTTGAAGCCGTCCGCATACAGCTGCTCCGGTGGCTGGTTGGAGGTCGCGACGATCACCACGCCGTGCTCGAAGAGCACCTGGAACAGGCGCCCCAGGATGATCGCGTCACCGATGTCGCCGACGAACAGCTCGTCGAAGCAGAGCACACGAATCTCTTGCGAAAGTTCTTTGGCCAGGGCCTGCAACGGATCTGCCGTGCCGTTGAGCTGGAACAGCCGGATATGCACCCAGCGCATGAAATGGTGGAAATGCTGCCGCCGCGACGGGACCGTCAGGCTTGCGTGAAACAGGTCCATCAGCCAGGTCTTGCCACGCCCGACCGGTCCCCATAGGTAGACGCCAAGCGGCAGGTCCGTACCTGAAAGCAACGTCTCATGACAAGTCTGAAGCCGTGCAACGGCGCGCTGCTGCGCCGCATCGGCAACGAAACCTTCTCGTGCGATGGCCTGCTGGTAGCGTTTAAGGGGCGATTCGAGGTGCATGATCGTCCGGCGCAAAAGCCGCCATGGTAGCGCGTGACCGCTCAGTTGTGCCCATCCTGCAGCAGTCGCTCGCCTTGGGCGCCGAGCTGCTCCAGCAGCATCGCCTGCGCCGGTAGCAGTTGCTCGTGAACACGGGTCAATGCATAGACCGGCACGCTGACGGCGGGCTCGAGCAGACGAGCCTGCACCTCGCCGCCATTGGCCGCCAGCGCGGTGAACGGATCGACCAGCGCCACGCCTTGCCCCGCGGACACCAGCTGCCGCGCCAACTGGTAGGTCTGCACCCAGGTAACGACGTGCGGCGGCGGATCGAGCTCCTCGATGTGGCCGCGCAACAGGCTGCCCAGCGCATCGCGGGCGTCGATGCCGATCAGCGCTTTGCCCGCCAACGCCTGCAGCCGCAGCGGGCTGTGCAGTTCGTCGGGCTGCCACCAGCCAGGTGGCGCGATCACGCGCATACGGCCCTCGGCCAACAATTGGCTGGTCAGCCCCGGATGCTCTACCGCCTGTGACGTCAGCCCGATATCGGCTTCACGCAGCAACAGGGCTTCGACGATTTCCGCCGTGTGCTGCGTGGCGAGTTGACAGACCGTGCGCGGAAAACGCTCGCGCCAGACGCGCAGCGCTTGTGGCAGCAGCGCCTGAGCCAAGGCCGGCGTGCAGATCAGACGTAATGCGCACTCCTCGCCCCGGCCGAGACTGTCTGCAAGCCGCCGCAGATTCTGCAGGTCGATGGCCAGGCGTTCGGTCTGCTGCTGCAGTACCCGCGCTTCAGCGGTGGGCTGCAGCTTGCCGCGCACCCGGTCGAACAGCGCAAAGCCCAGTTGCTGTTCGGCATGCTTGAGAATCTTGCTCGCCGCCGGCTGGGAGATATGCAGCAGCTCGGCCGCAGCCGTCAGGCTGCCGGTTTGCAGGATCGCCTGGAACAGTTCGATATGACGCAACCGCATGCACTGCCCTCCTTCAGTCAATCGAGCATAACCGCAGGTTATGGGAGCGCTCCATCCTTTCATTGGCCGCCTCGCTGGCCCGCGGCCTAGGCTGCGCTGATCGAATACGAGGAGCAGTGCATGCGTGTTGCAGTCGTCGGCGGCGGCGTCATCGGGCTGGCCACCGCTTATTCTCTGGTTCGCCAAGGGCACTCGGTCGAGCTGATCGAACGGCGTGACGACGTGGGTCTGGAAACCAGCTTCGCAAACGGCGGCCAGCTGAGCTATCGCTACGTCTCGCCCCTGGCCGATGCCGGCGTGCCGCTGCAGGCGATTGGCTGGATGCTGCGCGGAGTCGATGCCCCGCTGCGCTTCCGACCGCAGGCGAGCCTGCACCAGTGGCGCTGGTGCCTGCAGTTCCTGCTGGCATGCCGGCATTCGGTCAACCGGCGCAACGCGGCTCACTTACTGCGGCTCGCCCTGCATAGCCAGCTAATCCTGCGCAGCTGGCGCGAGCAGGACCAGCTGGACGGCTTCGCCTGGCGCGCCAACGGCAAGCTGGTGATCTATCGCGATCAGCACAGCTTGCACAAGGGCGCGGCGGCCATCGACGACGATTCCGGGCAGCGGCTGCTGGACGCCGCGCAATGCGTTGACGTCGAGCCGGCGCTGGCGCCGCTGGCGGCATCGCTGCACGGCGGCATCTATTCGCCCGGCGACGAGGTTGCCGACTGCCATCTGTTCTGCACCGAGCTGCTGCAGCGACTACGCGCATCCACTCGGTTTCGTCTGCATACCGGCCAATCGGTGAGCGCATTGCGCACCGAAGGCAAGCGGGTCCGCGCGGTCGTGCTCGGGCACGATGACGTCGCCATCGACCATCTGGTAGTGGCGGCCGGCACCGGCAGCGTCGGGCTGCTTCGGCCACTGGGTATCGACCTGCCGATCTACCCGCTCAAGGGCTACAGCCTGACCGTTGCGCTGGCCGACCAGAACCGCGTGCCGCAAACCAACGTCACCGACTACGACAACAAGGTCGTCTACGCCCGCCTCGATGACCAGCTGCGCGTCGCGGCGATGGTGGATATCGCCGGCTGGGATGCCGGGCTCGACCAGCAGCGCATCGCCACCCTGCAACGTCTGGCTAGTGCGACCTTCCCCGGTGCCGGCGACTACCAACGCGCGCGGCAATGGGCGGGTCTGCGCCCGGCCACGCCCCAGGGCACGCCACTGCTCGGCCGCAGCGGCTTCGACAACCTCTGGCTCAACGTCGGCCACGGCAGCCTCGGCTTCACCCTGGCCTGTGGCAGCGCAGACCTGCTCGCCAGCGTAATCGGCGGATCACCGCCAGCGGTTTCGCTGGAGGGACTGAGGCTAACCTGCTGATCTCACAGCCGTACCGTTCCGACTGGGCGACAACAACCTGGATGCCATCACCTATGTGGTGGGCCATCCCAGTGATCCAGGAAGCACTGACGAACGTGATGGCGCGGATCATCCCGGTCCAGGGCGAGGCAATCGACGCTATGCTCGCCAAGGCCGACTACTACAGCGCGGCGCCGATCCCCGGCGGGCTCTATCCGGGTGTCGTTGACGCGGTCCCCTCGATCGGCGGCAAGGCGGTTCTGGCCACCACCAGCAAGACCGCCCCCGAAGTGGGTCTACCAACTGGTCAAGTCGGTATTCGACAACCTCGAACGATTCAAGCGCCTGCATCCGGCCTTCGCCGAGCTTCAAGCCGAGGACATGATCCGCGTCGGACTGACTGCGCCGCTGCACGAGGGCGCCGAGCGTTATTACAAGGAGAAGGGTTGGCTGTAGGCGACGACATCAGCGGGCAACAGCGCCCGCTGATGTACGGGTTCAGAGCTCCACGGACAGGCTTACGCTCAGGTTGCGCGGCTCACCCGGCATGACCCAGACATCGCTGTAGGAACGCTCGTAGTAGGTCCGGTCGAAGGCGTTGTTAAGGTTCATGCCGAGAGTCAGCTTTTCCGTCGCCTTGTAGCGCGCCAGCAGGTCCACGGTCGTGTACGACGGCAACTCGAAGTCGCTATCGGCCTGCCCTGCCCGGTCGCCCACATAGTTCACCGCGCCGCCCAGGGAAAGACCGCGCAGATCGCCCTCCTGGAACTCGTAGGTGGTCAGCAGGCTGCCGCTGTGGCGCGGCACGTTGAGCAGCCGGCTGCCGCTGGCCAGGGTGTTGTCGCGAGTCACCTCGGCATCCACATAGGCATAGCCACCGATCACGCGAATTGCGTCGGTCAGCTGTCCGGCCAGCTGCAGGTCAATCCCGCGGCTGCGCACTTCGCCAGCGGCAATCTGGAAACCGTCATTGGCCGGATCGCTGGTCAGCACATTCTCCTTGGTCAGGTGGAATGCCGCGGCGGTGAGTCCGAGCCGTCCATCGAACAGGTCGAGCTTGACCCCCGCCTCATAACCCACGCCATCCTCCGGATCGAAAGTGTCGCCGCTGACGTCCGCACCATTGTTCGGCTTGAACGACTGCGAGGCGTTGGCGAACAGCCCCACCTCCGGTACCAGCTGATAGAGCACGCCCACGCGCGGCGTGACCTTTTCATGGGTCTGCTCGGTGCGCCGGCCAGCAACCTCATTGTCCAGGCGTTGCTCGTAGTGGTCATAACGGGCGCCGATGACGCCAAAGAGCTTGTCGGTAAAGCGAATCTGGTCCTGCAGGTTCAGTGCACGACTATGCACCAGCTCATTACGGTCGACCGTACGCGCAGGGTTGAATGCCGGGCGCGGCGCGCCGTAGACCGGGTTGTAAAGGTCGATGCTGCGCAGGTTGTTGGAGCGCAGCATGAATTCGCTCAAGGCATAGCGTTCGTACTCGGTGCCGATCAGCAGCTGATGTTCGATCGAACCGGTGTCCACCCGGCCGTGCAGTTCCAGTTGGGTGATCGCGTCCTGCCAGTCATAGTCGCGATAGCGCAGGTTGCGCAGCAGAGTGCGGTCATCAGCAGCGACGCTCGCCGCTTCGGTGGCATAGCCGTCCATCCGACCCTGCTTGTAGTGGCTGGCCAGGCGCACTGTCCAGACCTCGTTGAGGTCGTGTTCGAGTTCGGCCTGCAGCGTTTCGTTGTCGTTGCTGATCGGACCATCGGAGGGTTCGCCATAGAAGGCCGAGCGGGACACCCGGCCCAGGTTGCCGCCGGGTGCGACCACCCCGCGGTCGAAGGTCTGCCGGTTGCGCACCACCTCAGCCTGCAACAGCAACCGCGTATCGGGGCTCAGCTCCCAGCTGAAGGACGGCGCCACGAACTGCCGCTCGGATTCGCGATGGTCGCGGAAACTCTTGTTGTCTTCGACGGCGATGTTCATGCGGTACAGCATGTTGCCGTCTTCATCCAGCGGCGTGTTCACGTCCAACGCGCTGCGGTAGCGATCCCAACGCCCGGCGCTCAGGTCGAGACGGGCGAAGCTGTCCAGCTGCGGCCGCTTGCTGACGATGTTGATGGTGCCGCCCGGATCGCCACGGCCGTACAGGCTGGCGGACGGTCCCTTGAGAACCTCGACACGTTCGATGCTCGCCGCGTCCGGCGGGTTCATGTAGCCCCGGTTGACGCTGAAGCCATCCTTGTAGAACTCGCTGGTGGTCAACCCACGGACGCTGTACTCGTACATCGTAAGGCCGCCGAAGTCGTTCTGCCGTGCAACGCCCCCGGCGAAGTCCAACGCCCTTTCCACTCGCGGGCTGTCCAGGTCATCCAGCACCGAGGCCGGGATGACGCTGATCGACTGCGGTATTTCCTCGATGGGCGTATCGGTCTTGGTGGCACTGCGCGTGCGCTTGGCGCGATAGCCCTGCACCGGTCCGTCGGCACGTTCCTGATCGGCAGTGATGACGACCGAATCCAGCACCGCCGCCTCCTGCGCGCCCGCCAGCGGCGCACCCGCCAGCATCAATGCCGCTCCGGCACTCACCCACTTCAATACCGCGACTTTCTCACTCATGCCTAATGCTCAAAGGTAACCACGTTATATCGTAACAATGCTGTCCGTTCGGCTTGGCGCTGTCAATGGAACGATTCGCATCTGCTTCGCCACGAATGGCCAGTTCCTCGATTGCTGCGTTCGCCCTCCTTACTCCGATGGCGCAGCTATGCGACAATGCGCGCCTTTCGCTCGGCCGCAATCCCCGCATTCGTTCTCGACAGCCAGCACCCGTCGCTGTCGTACTCCTCAGCATTGCAGGATCACCAGCTCCTTCTGGAGCGAGCTGGAACGCCGAGTATTGCTGCCGGATCGGTCCCGGCCCGTTACACGTCGCATTCATTGATAGGTAAGCCCTTGATCTCCACCGCCAATATCACCATGCAGTTCGGTGCCAAGCCGCTGTTCGAAAACGTTTCCGTCAAGTTCGGCGGTGGCAACCGCTACGGTCTTATCGGCGCCAACGGCTGCGGCAAGTCGACCTTCATGAAGATCCTCGGTGGCGAGCTGGAACCATCGGCCGGCCAAGTCATGCTCGAGCCCAACGTGCGCCTGGGCAAGCTGCGTCAGGATCAGTTCGCCTATGAAGATTTCAGCGTGATCGACACGGTGATCATGGGTCACACCGAGCTGTGGAAGGTGAAGGCCGAGCGCGACCGCATCTACTCGCTGCCGGAAATGAGCGAGGAAGACGGCATGGCTGTCGCCGAGCTGGAGGTGCAATTCGCCGAGTTTGACGGCTACACCGCGGAATCGCGCGCTGGCGAGCTGCTGCTCGGCCTGGGCATCCCGCTCGATCAGCATTTCGGCCCGATGAGTGCCGTGGCGCCCGGCTGGAAGCTGCGCGTACTGCTGGCCCAGGCGCTGTTCTCCGACCCGGAAGTGCTGCTGCTGGACGAACCGACCAACCACCTGGACATCAACACCATCCGCTGGCTGGAATCGATTCTCACGGCGCGCAACAGCACCATGATCATCATTTCCCACGACCGTCACTTCCTGAACTCGGTCTGCACCCACATGGCCGACCTGGATTACGGCGAGCTGCGCCTGTTCCCGGGCAACTACGACGAATACATGACCGCCGCAACCCAGGCCCGTGAACGACTGCTCTCGGACAACGCCAAGAAGAAGGCGCAGATCGCCGAACTGCAGACCTTCGTCAGCCGCTTCTCGGCCAACGCCTCCAAGGCCAAGCAGGCCACCAGCCGCGCGAAGCTAATCGACAAGATCCAGCTCGACGAAGTGAAGCCGTCCAGTCGGGTCAGCCCGTTCATCCGTTTCGAGCAGTACAAGAAGCTGCATCGCCAGGCGGTCACTCTGGAGCGCATCAGTCAGGGCTATGACGGCACGCCACTGTTCCAGAACCTGAATCTGCAGGTCGAGGCCGGCGAGCGCGTGGCCATCATCGGCCCGAATGGCATCGGCAAGACCACCCTGCTGCGCACACTGGTCGGCGAGTTGCCGCCGATGTCCGGCGAGGTGAAGTGGACCGAAAGTGCTGATGTGGGCTATTTCGCCCAAGATCACGCCGAAGACTTCGAGGACGACGTCACCCTCTTCGACTGGATGGGCCAGTGGACCCAGGGTGGCGAGCAACTGGTACGCGGTACCCTCGGCCGCATGCTGTTTTCCAACGACGAGATCAAGAAATCGGTCAAGGTCATTTCCGGTGGTGAACAGGGCCGCATGCTGTTCGGCAAGCTGATCCTGAAGAAGCCCAACGTGCTGGTGATGGACGAACCAACCAACCATCTGGACATGGAATCCATCGAGGCACTCAACCTGGCACTCGAGAACTACCCGGGCACGCTGATCTTCGTCAGCCACGACCGCGAGTTCGTCAGCTCCCTGGCCACGCGCATCATCGAATTGTCGGAGAACGGCGTGACCGACTTCAGCGGCAGCTACGACGACTATCTGCGCAGCCAGGGCGTGCTTGTTTGAAACCCTCGCGCATGAAATGAAAAAGCCCCGCATCCGCGGGGCTTTTTCGTTCCATGGGTGGCTCTAACCGACTGCCGTGCTCCAGTCGATCATCCCCAGCTGCCAGGTGCCCAGGATCAACAGACCGAAACCGATCCGGTACCAGGCGAACGCAGCGTAGCTGTGGTTACCGATGAACTTCAGCAGCGCTCGCACGGCCAGCATGGCGAAAATGAACGAGGTAACGAAGCCGATGGCGAACACGGCGAAGTCGCCCGGCTGGAACAGCTCGCGGTATTTGTAGCCGGAATAGACAGCAGCGCCGACCATGGTTGGCATCGCCAGGAAGAACGAGAATTCGGTGGCGGCCTTGCGCGACAGGCCGAACAGCAGTCCACCAATGATCGTCGAGCCCGACCGCGAAGTGCCCGGCACCAGCGCCAGACACTGAGCGAAACCGACCTTCAAGGCCAGCGTCCAGGTCATGTCGTCGACTGTCTCGGCGCGAATTGCATGTTCGCGACGCTCGGCCCAGAGCATGACGATGCCGCCGATGACCAGCGCGGTGGCCACTGTGATCGGGTTGAACAGGTATTCGTGGATCAGATCGGCAAAGGCCACGCCAAGCACTACAGCCGGCATGAAGGCGACCAGCAGGTTGGCGGTGAACTTCTGTGCCTGGCGCTCCCTAGGCAGGCCGACCACCACATCGATGATCTTGCGCCGATATTCCCAGATCACTGCGAGGATCGCGCCGAGCTGGATGATGATATTGAAAGCCAGTGCGCGCTCACCGCCGAAGCCGATCAGATCCGCGACGATGATTTGATGGCCGGTACTGGAGACCGGAAGAAACTCGGTTATTCCCTCTACTACGCCCAGAATCAGTGCCTGAACCGCAATCCAAAGATCCATCTACTCCCCAAAAGCGATGCCACTCATCGCACATGAATGCAACCAAGGTATATGTCACAAAGCCATCGAAACGCTGTTCTGACTCGCCGCGGGGAACTAAATTCCATGGCAGACGAAACGGGGGCTCATTTTTAGTCACAAGCGGCCGAAAAGCTACTTAGAAGCCATTGCCCGGCTCTAACCAGCAGGCCGCACGCAGCTGACAGGCGACCCGTTGGTTGCTTGAGCGGGCGCAGGCTCAGGTGGTTGTCGTCACCAGCATGGCGCTACCACTTGCAACAAACCAAGCATCGTCCGAGCCACCACAAGACAAGAACGATAAGAAAGACACCTCCAGGAGCCGTATTCATGAATCTGCTGCGCAATGTTCCTATCAGCAAGCGCCTCTGGCTGATCCCCGTGGTCGCCATCGCCATGCTGTTCATCCTCGGCCTGCTGATGATCCAGCAGGTTCGCTCCGACCTGTACCGAGGCAAGCAGGAGGCGACGCGTAACGTGGTTGAAGCGGCCGCCGGTGTTTTCGAGCACTACCGCAAGCTGGAAACCAGCGGTGCGATGAGTACTGCCGAGGCGCAACGTGCTGCCATGGAGCAGATCCGGCTGCTGCGCTATGACGGCCAGGACTACTTCTGGATCAACGATCTCGGCCCGACCATGATCATGCACCCGATGCAGCCCAAGCTCGACGGCCAGGATCTTTCGAAGATCAAGGATACGGAAGGCAAGGAGCTGTTCAACGAGATGGTCGCCGTCGCTCGTCGTGACGGTGCAGGCTTGGTCGACTACATGTGGGCCAAGCCCGGCGAAGAGAACCCGGTGCCGAAAATCTCCTATGTGCAGCTGTTCAAGCCCTGGGGCTGGATCATCGGCTCAGGCATCTACGTCGATGACGTGGAGCAGGAGTTCTGGAACTACGTGACGCGCTTCTCCATCATCGGTCTGTTCATCGCCGCGATCATGGCCGTGGTGGTCGCCATCCTGATCCGCAGTATCATTGCGCCGCTGCGCCACACGATGGCGGCGATGGCCAATATCGCCAGCGGTGAAGCCGACCTGACCCACACACTGGATGTGTCGGGCAATGATGAGCTGACCACGCTCGGCCGAGATTTCAACCGATTCACCCAGAAACTGCGTACCGTTGTCGGGCAGCTTTTCGAAACAGCCGGAGCCCTGGATCAATCCTCGCGCTCGCTCAGCGAGCTTTCCAGCCAGACCCACGAACAGAGCCAGCAGCAGATGCTGCAAATGGAACAGGTGGCCACGGCAGTCAACGAGGTTACCTACGCTGTGCAGGAAGTCGCCAAGAACGCCGAACACGCGTCGAGCGAAGTGGGCGCAGCGGAGAACCAGGCCGGGCTTGGCCAGCGCAACATCGAGACGAGCCTGCAACAGATCGACGAACTGTCGGCGACCATCAGCCAGGCGGTGGACGTGATCCAGTCACTGGCCGATGAAACCACCAAGATCGGTTCCGTCCTCGAGGTCATCGGCTCCATCGCCGAGCAGACCAACCTGCTGGCACTGAATGCGGCAATCGAAGCTGCACGAGCTGGCGAGCAGGGCCGTGGCTTCGCCGTGGTAGCCGACGAGGTGCGTCTGCTGGCTCAGCGGACACAACAGTCGACAGCGGAGATCCAAGGCATGATCGAGCGCCTGCAGAAGAATTCAGGTGCAGCGGTGAACGTCATCATGGAAAGCAACCGGGCCTCGCAGCTCACTGTCGAGCAGGCCAGTCAGGCCGGCGAAAGCCTTGGTGAGATCGCTCAGGCTTTGCGCAACCTGTCGGGCGTCAACGCTTCGATTGCCAGCGCTACCCTGCAGCAGTCCCATGTGGTCGAGGAGATCAACCAGAACGTGACCCAGGCCGCCGGCCTGGCGCAAGAGAGTACGCTGGCAGCCGAGCAGTCCAGTGAGGCGGGCAAGCGTCTGGGCGAACTCGCCAGCCAGCTCAATCGCCTGCTCAGTCAGTTCAGGGTCTGATCCCCCACCCGGCGGTCCTCGTGCGAGCAGGACCGCCGGCACCCTACTGAAGCAGTGCCCCTCCCGCTCGCACCATCAGCAAGCAGGCGCCAGCCTAACCTCAACATCTCCCCTCGCGACAGGTTGTCGCACGGCCTTTTCCCACTGCGGCCTAGCAAGCCCGCCTCCCTCACCTCGCCAGCGAAATTCTCCAGCAGTGACAAGGGCTTAGATCGAACTTGGAGCGCCCGGCCGACCATGCGTCAACGTTATACCTTTGGCTAATTGCAAAGGCCTTCAAATTTTTTCGAACTCGCATGTGACTCATCAGTCCTCTGGGTACATCAACTGCAATGTAAGGCCAATGCCAACGAGCTTGGCTGCAGGTATTTTGGGTATCACACAGAGAGACATGCCCCATGCACACCCCGCTGCGTATCAATGAAGCCCTTCTGATCACCGACCGCGCGTTCAAACCATTCCAGTGCGTCGCCTGGACGCTGCCCGAAGGAAACGGCGAAGTCAGCATCACCGTTGTCGATCGCGACGAAGCCCGCCTCTTGGGTCGTTGCAAGATGTCCAGCAGCGTTTTCACCGATCCTGTGAAACTCGGTGAAACCCTGGAGCAGACTCGCGAGCAACTCAGCCGCGACGGCGCCCACTTCTCCCCTTGGCACATGCCTGAATAAGCATGGCTCGCCCGAACGAAGGCCTGCGGCACGCGCTCCAGGCCTTTTTTCATGTCCGGCGGTTGGGTTGTCCTGGTGATCTCGACTGATCCATTCGGCTGTTTAACGGTCTCAACAGCAACGGACATAACAGGAGATACCCATGAAAGGTGCAGAAGCCTACGTCAACGATCAATGGCAAAGCTGCGGGCTTGCCGATCTACCTCGAGACTCCGGCGGCCACTTGGTGAAACTGCACTTCGTCATTCCGCGCGACACACAGACGCCCGGACTCATCGACCACATCGGTGACGTCGCACAGCGGCACTTGAGCGAGGCCTATGGCGGGCGCAAGGTCACCCGCAAGCCAGTAGTCGGCTCGGTGGTCGGCGACGGTAGTGGTGATGCCATCGACCTGGAATTCGAGATAGCAGCAGCCGAATAACGGGGCTGCACTCATCGACGCTGGCACTCTAGGATAAGCCGAATGTGATGCCCGCCGACGAACGCCGGCTTTTCCGAAGGAACACCAAAGATGACTCCCTTTGATCTGCAGCGCATGCTTTTGCATGAGTTTCCGCTGATGTTCGTAGCGGAAGTGGCGCTACGGGCATTGCTCGCGTTCGCAGCGGTTTTCATCTTTCTCAAGGTCAGCGGCCGTCGGGGCATTCGCCAGCTCTCGGTGTTCGAACTGGTCATCATCCTGACCCTCGGTTCCGCCGCCGGCGACGTCTCGTTTTATGAAGACGTACCATTGCTGCCGGTCGCGGCGGTGTTCGTCACCCTGCTGTTCTTGTATCGCTTCACCGTGTATCTGATGAATCGCAGCCCGCGCTTCGGTGTGTGGCTGGAAGGTCGACCGGTCACCATCATTCGCGACGGCATCTACGAACTGCGCAGCCTGGACAGCTTGAACATCTCGGCTGATGAATTCTTCATGGAACTGCGCCAGCAGGGGGTCGAGCACCTTGGTCAGGTACGGCTCGGCATTCTGGAAAACGACGGCAACGTCAGTCTGTTCTTCCATGAACCCGAAGCGGTACGTCCCGGACTCTCCGTTCTGCCGCCGGAATACCGGCCGGAGTTCCGCCAGGTTCCCGCGGCCGGCATGTATGCATGCGGCCGCTGCGGTTTCCCCCAGGCATTGGAAAGCCAACAGACTCAGCGATGCCCGCGCTGCTCCAATCCGACCTGGTCAAAGGCGCTGACTACGCTGCGATCACGCTGATACACGGTACGAACCGCCATCGCTCTAACCGGTCAGTTGATAGAGGCCAGCCATCTCCGTTGCGGCTGCCCGACTTCAATCCAGATCAAAAGCAGGAGCAGACCATGCTTGGCGACTATTCATCGATCAACGACCACCTCGAAACCGCGCGCAAGCACGCAGACCAGGCTGAAACCGAGGCCAAGCCAGAGCTCTACCGCGAAGCGGTTGACGAACTCGTCGCAGCAATCCGCCTGTTGATGCGCAACGGCAACGAAAAGGACAACTGAGCCGCTCCATCGCCTCGCCAGCCAGGCTGGCGAGGCCCAGAGGATCTCGCAATAGATGCGCGACGACAGCACGATGCAAGAGCCTCCTCCCCTGGCGGAGGGCGAGCGCCCCGTTCCCAGGGACGAAGCGGGCGACACCGGCACCCTCTTATGCCCTGCGTTACCACCGGACCTGCACTACGTAGATGATTCGCAACCCGGCATCCGCCGCCGGACGTTACGTGGGAAGTTCGCCTACTTCGATACTGACGGCGAGCGCATCCGCGACGAAGACGAGATACGCAGGATCAACAAGTTGGCGATACCGCCGGCGTACCGTGATGTCTGGATCTGCCCCGATCCGCAAGGTCATCTTCAAGCTACCGGTCGCGACGCCCGTAGGCGCAAGCAGTACCGTTACCACCCCCGGTGGCGAGAGATCCGAGACAGCAACAAGTACGACCGGATGCTGGAGTTCGGCGAAGCACTGCCACGGCTGCGCCGAGACTTGGAAAAACACCTGGCGCTCCGGGGCATGCCGCGCGAGAAGGTCATGGCGCTGGTGGTGCTATTGCTCGAATCCACACTAATCCGAATCGGTAATCCACGTTACGCCAAGGACAACCGCTCCTACGGGCTGACTACCCTGCGTACCCGCCATGTTGATATCCGCGGTACCGCAATCCGTTTCCACTTTCGCGGCAAAAGCGGGGTCAAGCACGAGGTCACCCTGCGCGACAAGCGCCTGGCCAGGCTTATGCGCCGTTGCATGGAGCTACCGGGCCAGCAGCTGTTTCAGTATCTGGATGACGAGGGGCAACGCCGGGCGGTCAGCTCCAGCGATGTGAATGCCTACCTGCAGGACATGACGGGCCGCGACTTCACCGCCAAGGACTACCGCACCTGGGCCGGAAGTGCCTTGGCACTGGCGCGTCTGCGCCAGCTCGAATGCTCCCCCGAGAGCATGGCCCGGCACAATCTGGTTGAGACGGTAAGGCAGGTCGCCAGCCAGCTGGGGAACACGCCCGCCGTATGTCGTCAGTGCTACATCCATCCTGCAATCCTGCAGGCATTCAATGAAGGTGCACTGGCCGGATTGCGAGGTGCCAGGAAGCGCAGATGGCTGAGCGCGGAAGAGGTTGGATTGCTTGCCTTTCTCAGGAGCGCAGCGGATTGAAGGCGCGCCCCCGGCTCAGGCGTCGTGCTGATGCAGGGTGACTCGATTGCGTCCGGCCGCCTTGGATGCATAAAGCGCCGAGTCTGCCCATTCGATCAGCTGGGCGTGGCTGCTGGTAGGCTCGCTGAGATCAGCTACTCCGAGGCTGATGGTGAAACGAATACGGTGCTGCTCGTGCTGCACCTCATGGCTCTCAACGGCATGCCGGAGGCGCTCGGCGAAGGTCATGGCGCCCTGCTTGTCGGTGTCCGGCAATAGCACGACGAATTCCTCGCCGCCGTACCGCCCCGCTACGTCCGACTCCCGCAGGTTCTCGCGGATCAGATCGGCAACCTGCTGAATGACCGCGTCGCCGACCTGGTGACCGTAGGTATCGTTGATCGCCTTGAAGTGATCGATATCGAACATCACCAGCGCGGCCTGACTCTCGTAACGGCGATGACGTGCATAGTCCAGCTGCAGCATCTCTTCCCAATGGCCGCGGTTGTACAAACCGGTCAGCCGATCGGTGCTCGACAGGCGCTGCAGCTCAGCGTTGGCCGCCTGCAGTTGGCGCCGGTTCACCGCAACGTCGGTCACGTCGTAGATGATCAGGCAGACCTGGGCGATGCTGCCGTCGATGCCCTTGAGCGGCAGCAGCGTGGTGTTCTGGTACATGAAATCTTCCAGCCCGGTAATCGGCTGGTAGTTCTTGAAACGCAGGAGATACGGCCGCTGCTCCCAGATGGTGAACGAGGGCGTACCCAGGGTCATGACACCCTCCACCTTGCGGCGGAACCAGTCCTCGTCGACCTCGGGAAAGAGAGAGAAAAAAGAGCGATTGCGCGCCGTTGCCGGCGGCAGGCCAGAGCGATTCTCCATGAACGTGTTCCAGACCTCGACACGGAAGTCGCGGTCCAGAACCACCACACCCACGTCGATGCTCTGGACGATGGCCAGCAACCAGTGAAGCTCAGTCAACTCGGTGGTATCGCTCATGCTCAATCCATCAGGTGGGCGAGCTTGCGGGTCAGCAGCTCGACCGAATCTTCCGTGAACAACAGCAGCAGGTCAAAGTGGATGTCATGCCCTTCCAGGCTATAGCTGATCTCGACCGCCAAGGTCTTTTTCCATCTGGCGCTGTTGAGGCGTATCAGCTCCTCGATCGACGCATGCTGCCCGAGCACCTGCGGATGCCCTTGGGAAAACACGACCTCGATCTGTTCGGCGATGCCGCTCAGGCACGCGCTGATCAGCAGGCTCGACAGATCCAGGAGCATCTCCATCTCCAGATAATCCTGCCGGCGCATCAGGCGCGCCATGTCCGCGACCTCCGAATCGTGGAACAGTAGCAACGCCTCTCCGGCGATCCCTCCACCGATGTAACCCTGACAAACCGCGGTCAACTGATCGCCGCGCGCAGCATCGGCCAGCGCCATGTGCAGTTCGCCGACCTCGAGAATGTTGACGTTGGGAATCGGCAGCTGAATGAAGACGCCCAGAACCCGCGCAAGCAGGGCCGCGGCACGACCCATGGCGATGTTGACGACCTCACGGAAGGTGTCGCGGAAACCGATCCGCTCACCCTCCTCTCGACCGATCAGCGTCGAAAGATCATCCAGCAGGCCAAGGCTAGCGAGGGTCTGCTGCAGGTGCACGGGGTCCGCAGGCTTCTTGATGAAGGCCAGCGCGCCGAGCGCCAGCACCCGACGTACGGCTTCATCCTGGATATCGGCCGAAATCACGATGGTTTTGCACGGCAGTTTTTCTTCGCGCAGCTGCGCAAGGACCTGATAACCGTCCAGCTCGGGCATTGTGAGGTCGAGCAGCAGCACGTCGATGTCGCCCTGCCGGACCCTCTCCAGGGCTTCGATACCGGTTGCCGCTTGGCTGACGACTACCGGCCAGCCCGCAGGCAGCGCTTGCAGCAGCTGCTTGCGGGCCAGGCTGGAGTCATCGCAGATCAGCAGTGAAATGGCAGACATGGTACGAGCTCTCGTTGCCCGATCGACCGAAGCGCCAGAGCTTATCGCAGGAAAGACGCGCTGTGTGCGTCATGGCGGCAAAATAATGGCATTTTGCCTTTAATCCGCTGAACGGCCCGGTGGACCTGCTCCACCGGGCCCGAAGATCAGTAGTACGCGTTCTCGCGATTGGTATGGTCGGTGACGTCGCGGACCCCCTTGAGCTCTGGAATCCGAGCCAGCAACGTCTTCTCGATTCCTTCCTTCAATGTCACGTCGGCCTGACCACAGCCCTGACACCCGCCACCGAACTGCAATACGGCGATGCCTTCGTCGACTACATCGATGAGGGTCACCTGCCCTCCGTGACTGGCCAGGCCAGGGTTGATCTCGGTCTGCAGGTAGTAATTGATGCGCTCGTTCAGCGGGCTGTCGTCATTGACCATGGGCACCTTGGCATTCGGCGCCTTGATGGTCAGCTGGCCACCCATCCGGTCAGTGGCATAGTCGACCAGTGCGTCTTCGAGGAAGGGCTCGCTGGTGCCATCGATCCAGGCGGTAAAGCTCTTCAAAGCCATGGCGATGTCATCGGGCTTCTCCTCACCCGGCTTGCAGTACGCGATGCAGGTCTCGGCGTACGGTGTGCCGGGCTGGGTGATGAAGATGCGAATGCCAATGCCGGTGGTGTTCTGCTTTTCGAGCAGGTCGGCCAGATAATCGTGTGCAGCTTCGGTAATGGTGATCGCGCTCATGAGAACTCCTCGCAGACATGCGCGGCAGTGTACGCCAAACCACTGCCGCGGTTAAGTCCTAGTATTTTAGTCGGGATAGCTTGCTTACAGTTCCAGCACGCCCGCATCCGGTTCGAAGATCAGAGATTCTCGTAGCGATTCATGTCGAGTACCCCCGCCTCGAGTGGCTCGACCTGCTCGAGATAGCGAGTCAGATCGTTGAAATAGCTCCAGAACAGCGGATGGCTGCGGCGAATGCCCCAGCGTTCTACCACCTGCTCAAAATCGCCCCTGTTTCGGACCTGCTCCATCGCAGCCGCGAATGCGGGCACGTCGCTTGCCCGCAGACTGAAAAGAAAGTTCGGATAGCTGCTGAGGATGCCGGGGTAGACGGTCAGGGTGTCCAGTCTCGGTTGCCAGCGCAGTGATTCCCCGAACATGAACGCGACGTTGCTGTGAGCACGGTTGCGCAGGAGGCTGTAGATCTCGCGGCGGTCATCTGCGTATTCGACCCGCAGCAGTGTCGCCTCCGGCAACTGCAAGATGGCGGGCAAGCCTGCTGCCATCCGGTTCGTCAGTCGAGCGAGCGCCTGCTCGACGCGCTGCAATTCGACCGGCTGGTCCTCACGATAGCAATGCGTGCCGTGGCAGCGGTTGATCGGATCAGGCGCGGCATTGATAGCGGCATGGCGCATGAGGAGCCTCTGCGCGAAGTCACGCTTGGGGTCCGCCTTGCTCAACGCCACCAGCGAGGAGGTCGAGCGGTCGATGGCGGTGTAGGCCAGCAGCAGCTTCAGCTGGCCGCCCTTTTCATACCAGTCATCGAGAATCGCCTGGCGGCTGTTGGCCGGCAGCAGGCGCAGGAAATTGAGCTCGGCGCCGTTGCGAATCAGATCGAAGTAAAGCCGCGTCTGGCCCTGGTGGGATACGTTGCCAAACACGTCGAAGTTGACCACCAGCTGGTAGTAGGTGCGTTCGATCAACGGATAGTCCATCCACCACAGCGTTTGTGGAATCTCGCCGATCAGCCCCTTGCGTACCGAGGCGCTATCGTGCTGACGAAAGACGCTGAGCAAGGCATTGTCGTTGCCGGACCAGATCTGCGGCCAGTCCGCCGGCGCGTCGGCATAAGCCTTGGTGCGCAGCTGCTCATATTGGTTGCGCTTGACGCGGTAGGTCTTCCAGAACGCCAGCAGATCGCCCATCTCGTCGAACTGACCCGGCATGGCTAGCAGCGGTGTGGCCTGCTCACGAAAGCGACGGTCGGTGATATAGAGATCGTGCTGCGGGTCCTGGAAAAACACCCAGAAGTTGTCGCGAATCACGTCCGTGGCGATCTGCCCACGGCAGACCGGCCCGCGAATGAAGGTGCGCACGAAATACTCGGCGTTATCCAGCATGAACTGGTAACGCGCCTCGGCCGGAATCGCCTGGAAGGTCTTGAACGGATTGGCCCGGTGGTTGGCGCCGTAGCCCGGCACCGATTCGACGACCCAGTCGCCCTCGAAGAACAGCGATCTGACCCTTGCCAGCTTCGTCGAGCTCAGCGGATAGGTGATATGCGTCTTGTGCACGATCACATCGCTGATGGGCCGCAAGCGGTAGCTGAAGCGGGTACCCGGATCGTCGTTCGGGCGCCGCGTGGCAATGGGATCGATTGGCTCACCGCTGGGTGCACGCGAGCGCACCAGCTGATAGAAATGCCCGCGCTCGCCATCTTCGAAATACAGGTGGGCAATGAAGAGGTGCTCATACAGCCAGCGTCCGACCAGCGTGCCGCGCGGGCCGGGCGTGTTCAGCAGGCGCTCCCATTCTTCGATCTGCAGTGCTTCCGCCGGCGACGGTTGCAGCTGCCGATGCTCGACCGGAGCGCCCTGCTCCAGCCACCGCTGCAGCGTCGCGTATTCCTGATCGCTGAGGCCGGTCACAGCGAAAGGCATGCCACCGTGCAGCTTCTTGCGCGCATAGCCATCGAACTCTTCGGGCAGCGGGCAGGTGTTCTCCCGGCCAATGCCGATGCTCAGCTCGGCGGGCAGCTTGGCATTGGGCGTCAGTGGCTGGCTGCGGCCAAGTTCCAGCATGCGCGCCATCAGCGCAGCCTGGGCGTCCTGGCCATCGAGCACCCCATGAAACCCCTTGCGCCGCCAGGCGTCTGTTCCCTCGGCGTCGAGAAACAGGCGGGTCGGCGCCTGCGCCTTGGAACGCACACCGTTATAGACCGGCAGTTTGTTCGCACCACGCTCGACACCCTCGCCGCTGCCCAGATTGAGCTGGCACGGCGAGTCGTAGCAGGCATGGCAGGCCACGCACTTGGCAGTGAAGATCGGCTGGATATCACGCTGATACGAGAGGGCTTCGGCCTGTGCAACGCTGCCGGTGAGCAGGAACAGACAACCGAGCCAGAAACGAAGGGACATGAAACGAGCGCCTGGAAGTGAGCCTGCATTCTAGGCATGTGGAATGAGCGCCGCTTGCCCGATCATCTTGAATAATCTTCATGAAAAAGTGCAGAAGCTAAAAAAGCATGCAGCTTTGCTATCATTCGCGCTCTTTTCGTTTCCGTTTTTCAGGTAGTTCCCATGTCCACTCGCATCGCTCGACTTCAGGCCCTTCAGCAAGCACTCAAGGAGCGCATCCTGATCCTCGACGGCGGCATGGGCACCATGATCCAGAGCTACAAGCTGGAAGAGTCCGACTACCGCGGCGAGCGTTTCGCTGACTGGCCGAGCGACGTGAAGGGCAACAACGACCTGTTGCTGCTCTCCCGCCCCGACGTCATCCAGGCCATCGAGAAAGCCTATCTCGATGCCGGCGCCGACATTCTGGAAACCAACACCTTCAATGCCACCCGGGTCTCCCAGGCCGACTACGGCATGGAAGAACTGGTCTACGAGCTGAACGTGGAAGGCGCGCGCCTGGCCCGGGAAGTGGCCGACGCCAAGACCGCCGAGACGCCGGATCGCCCGCGTTTCGTCGCCGGCGTGCTCGGCCCGACCAGCCGCACCTGCTCCATCTCCCCGGACGTCAACAACCCCGGCTACCGCAACGTCACCTTCGACCTCTTGGTAGAGAACTACACCGAGGCCACCCGCGGCCTGATCGAGGGCGGCGCCGACCTGATCCTGATTGAAACGATCTTCGACACGCTGAACGCCAAGGCGGCGATCTTCGCCGTGCAGCAGGTGTTCGAGGAAGATGGCGTCGAGCTGCCGATCATGATCTCCGGCACCATCACCGACGCCTCCGGCCGCACGCTGTCCGGCCAGACCACCGAGGCGTTCTGGAACTCGGTACGCCATGCCAAGCCGATCTCGGTAGGCCTGAACTGCGCCCTGGGCGCCAAGGACCTGCGTCCCTATCTGGAGGAGCTGGCGACCAAGGCCGACACTCATGTGTCCGCTCACCCCAATGCCGGCCTGCCCAACGCCTTCGGCGAGTACGACGAAAGCCCGGCAGAAATGGCCGCGGTGGTCGAGGAGTTCGCCGCATCCGGCTTTCTCAACATCATCGGCGGCTGCTGCGGTACCACACCGGCGCACATCCAGGCGATCGCCGAGGCCGTTAGCAAGTACCCGCCGCGCGTGATTCCGGACATTCCCAAGGCCTGCCGCCTGTCCGGCCTGGAGCCCTTCACCATCGACCGCAACTCGCTGTTCGTGAACGTCGGCGAGCGCACCAACATCACCGGCTCGGCCAAGTTCGCCCGTCTGATCCGCGAGGAGAACTACACCGAGGCGCTGGAAGTGGCCCTGCAGCAGGTGGAAGCCGGCGCCCAGGTGATCGACATCAACATGGACGAGGGCATGCTGGATTCGAAGGCGGCCATGGTCACCTTCCTCAACCTGATCGCCGGCGAGCCGGACATCTCCCGCGTGCCGATCATGATCGACTCCTCCAAGTGGGAAGTGATCGAGGCGGGCCTCAAGTGCATCCAGGGCAAGGGCATCGTCAACTCCATCTCCATGAAGGAAGGCGTCGAGCAGTTCAAGCACCACGCCCACCTGTGCAAGCGCTACGGCGCCGCGGTGGTGGTGATGGCCTTCGACGAAGCCGGCCAGGCCGATACCGCTGCACGCAAGCGCGAAATCTGCCAGCGCAGCTACGACATCCTGGTCAACGAGGTGGGCTTCCCGCCGGAAGACATCATCTTCGACCCGAACATCTTCGCCATCGCCACCGGCATCGAAGAGCACAACAACTACGCGGTCGATTTCATCGAGGCTTGCGCCTACATACGCGACCACCTGCCCTACGCGCTGACCTCCGGCGGCGTGTCCAACGTGTCGTTCTCCTTCCGCGGCAACAACCCGGTGCGCGAAGCGATCCACTCGGTGTTCCTGTTCCATGCGATCAAGGCAGGCCTGACCATGGGCATCGTCAACGCTGGTCAATTGGAGATCTACGACGAGATCCCGAAGGAGCTGCGCGACGCGGTCGAAGACGTGGTGCTCAACCGCAGCGCCGGCGGCACCGAGGCGCTGCTGGAGATCGCCGACAAGTACAAGGGCGATGGCTCGGTCAAGGAAGCCGAGACCGAGGAATGGCGCAATCTGCCGGTGGACAAGCGCCTCGAGCACGCGCTGGTCAAGGGCATCACTGCCTTCATCGTCGAGGACACCGAGAAGTGCCGCCAGCAGTGCGCACGCCCCATCGAGGTGATCGAAGGCCCGCTGATGGCCGGCATGAACGTGGTGGGCGATCTGTTCGGCGCGGGCAAGATGTTCCTGCCCCAGGTGGTCAAGTCCGCCCGAGTGATGAAGCAGGCCGTGGCGCACCTGATCCCCTTCATCGAGGCGGAAAAGGGTGACAAGCCGGAAGCCAAGGGCAAGATTCTGATGGCGACCGTCAAGGGCGACGTGCACGACATCGGCAAGAACATCGTCGGCGTGGTGCTCGGCTGTAATGGCTACGACATCGTCGACCTCGGCGTGATGGTGCCGGCGGAGAAGATCCTCAAGACCGCCATCGAAGAGAAGTGCGACATCATCGGCCTGTCCGGGCTGATCACCCCGTCGCTGGACGAAATGGTTCATGTGGCCAAGGAAATGCAGCGCCAGGGCTTCAGCCTGCCGCTGATGATCGGCGGCGCCACCACCTCCAAGGCGCACACCGCGGTGAAGATCGACCCGCAGTACAGCAACGATGCAGTGGTCTATGTCACCGATGCCTCGCGTGCAGTCGGCGTGGCCACCACTCTGCTGTCGAAGGAACTCAAGCCGGCCTTCGTCGACAAGACCCGCGAAGAGTACGCGATGATCCGCGAGCGCACCGCCAACCGCAGTGCGCGCACCGAACGCCTGAGCTACCTCGATGCCATCGCCAACAAGCCGCCGTTCGACTGGAGCGGCTACGCCCCGGTCAAACCGAGCTTCACCGGCCGCCAGGTGCTGGAAGACATCGATCTGCGCACCCTGGTCGACTACATCGACTGGACGCCGTTCTTCATCGCCTGGGACCTGGCCGGTAAGTACCCGCGCATCCTCGAGGACGAGGTGGTTGGCGAAGCGGCCACCTCGCTGTTCAACGATGCCCAGGCCATGCTTGAAAAACTGATCGACGAGAAGCTGATCCGCGCCCGTGCGGTGTTCGGCTTCTGGCCAGCCAATCAGGTCCAGGACGATGACCTGGAAGTGTACGGTGACAACGGCGAGAAGCTGGCCACCCTGCACCACCTGCGCCAGCAGACCATCAAGCCGGACGCCAAGCCGAACCTGTCGCTGGCCGACTTCGTGGCACCGAAGAGCACCGGCATCACCGACTATGTGGGCGGTTTCATCTGCACCGCTGGCATCGGTGCCGAGGAGCTGGCCAAGGCCTATCAGGACAAGGGCGACGACTACAACTCGATCATGGTCAAGGCATTGGCCGATCGCCTCGCCGAGGCCTGTGCCGAATGGCTGCACGAGCAGGTGCGCAAGCACTACTGGGGCTATGCGCCGGATGAGCAGCTGAGCAACGAGGAACTGATCCGCGAGCAGTACAAGGGCATCCGCCCTGCCCCAGGTTACCCGGCCTGCCCGGACCACACCGAGAAGGGCACGCTGTTCCAGCTGCTCGATGCCGACGGCATCAGCCAGGTCACCCTTACCGAGCACTACGCCATGCTGCCCACCGCGGCGGTCAGCGGCTGGTACTTCGCCCATCCCGAGGCGCAGTACTTTGCGGTCGGCAAGATCGACAAGGATCAGGTCGAGAGCTATAGCCAGCGCAAGGGCCAGGAGCTGGCCATCAGTGAGCGCTGGCTGATGCCGAACCTGGGCTACGACAACTGATCTCGACGCGGGCGTCTCCCGACGCCCGCCCGTTCCACGGAGCAAGTGCGCCATGTCATCCGAAACACCCTGGCTAATCGACGAACTCGAAAACGCCGACATGCTGATCATCGACGACCTGCACGCGTGGCAGTTCACGCTTGACGAAGCCGTGCTGGATCAGGCCGACGCAGCCGCCGAAGCCGACCAGCCGTTCGCCAGCGAGGCCACCTTGCTGACCATCGACCTGGTCGATGGCCGGACCCGCCGCCAGTGGCAGTTCAGCTACAACCAGATCATGGAGGCGCAGCGCGACGCCGAAGATGAAAGCTGGCTGCTGGAAGGCCCGCACCGCCTGCAATGCCTCGCCGCCATCGGCGCTGAGGACGAGGCCGAGTAAGCGCCTCCTCCCGTCCGCGGCCGCAAACGGCCGCGCTGCTGCCAGCCTTACCGCCACCCATTCGTTTCATAACCGGTCACCTCGCCATGTCACTTCTCGAACTGGTCGCCTCGCTGCTCGGCGTGATCGCCGTATGGCTGACCGTGCGGCAGAATCCCTGGTGCTGGCCGATCGGACTGGGCATGGTGTCGCTGTATGCGTGGTTTTTCTTCGATGCCAGGCTGTACTCCCAGGTGCTCTTGCACAGCGTCTTCGCGGCGATGCAGCTGTATGGCTGGTGGGCCTGGACTCGTGGCGCGGATTCCGGTGGTCGGCGCGTGAGCCTGGCCAGCCGGCCGGAAGTGATGCTCGGCATCGCCGTGGCGGTAATCGCCAGCGTGCTGCTCGGTAGCGTGATGGCGCGCTTCACCGAGGCAGCTTTTCCATGGATCGATGCCAGCCTGACGGCCTTCAGCCTGCTCGCGCAGCTGTGGATGGCGCTCAAGCGCCTGCAGTGCTGGCCGCTATGGATCGTGATCGATGCCTTGTTCGTCGGCTTTTTCAGCTATCAGGGCTACTGGTTGACGGCCGGGCTCTACGCACTCTTCACCGTGCTGGCGGTGATGGGACTGCGTGAATGGCGTGCGGCACTGGTGGCCGCCCGATGAAGGTCGTCGTGCTCACCGGACCGGAATCCACCGGCAAGAGCTGGCTGGCCGATCGCTTGCGACGCCGCTTTGGCGGTCTATTGGTCGACGAGTACGTGCGTCACTACATCGAGCGGACGCAACGCGACACGACGCTGGCCGACATCCCGGCCATTGCCCGCGGCCAACTGGCCCGGGAAGACACCGCACGGGCCGCCGCACCGCATCTGCTGATCCTCGACACCCATCTGCTGAGCAACAGGCTCTGGAGCCGCACGCTGTTCGGCGACTGCCCTGATTGGCTGGAAGTCGAACTGCAGGCGCGCGAATACCACCAGCACCTGTTGCTCTCCCCCGCAGGTGCCGAGTGGCATGCGGACGGCCAGCGCTGCCAGCCGGAGCTCGACGACAGACAGCGTTTCTATGAGCAATGCCGAGACTGGCTTCGGCAGCATCGTCAGCCGTTCGTCGAAGTCGCTGGCAACTGGGCCGAGCGCGAACGTCAGGCAATCGCTTCGACGCAAGCGCTGCTGGATGACTGACCGCCTCAGCGGCTTGGCTGCCCATCCCGGCGCAGCAGCAAGCCAATGGCGAGGATGACCAACAGGCTGCCCGGCAGCCAATGCCAACCCATGCGCGCGGGCTGATCGAAGAACAACAACAGCATCGAGACGAAGGGCACCAGGTAGCTGTAGGCCGTCACCGCGCCGGGGGTCAGTGCGCTGGTGGCGCGCTGCTGCAGGAAGAAGGTCATCGCGCTGGAGAATACGCCCAGGTAGGTCACCAGCAGCAGGTCCAGCAGATTCATGCGCAGCAGCGCCGCCGGTCGCTCCCATATCGTCCCCATCAGGCCGATCAGCACAGCGCCCGCCACCAGGCTCCAGAAGGTGCGCAGGCCCGCCTGGGTCGGCAACGATCCGTTGGCCAGCCCCCATTTGCTGAGCACCGGATAGAGCGCCGAGGCGACGCAGCCGAAGAAGAAACCCAGTTCGCCGAAGCCCAGCTGCATCCCGGAGAAGTCGCCGCCATTCTCGGCCCAGGCCAGCCCCAGCGCACCGCTCGCCCCGAGCGCGAGGATGGCGAGCAGCCTGCCCGCGCGCTGTTCGACGCCCAACCCCCGGCCGAGGCAGTACGCCAGCAGCGGCACGCTGACGAACAGCGTAGCCATGGACAGCGCACTGACCCGATGCGCCGCCCAGAACATGGTGCCGAAGAAGCCCGCCAGGCACAGGCCCATGGCGGCATAGAGCAACAGGGTTCGCCAGCCCGGGCGTCCGTCGCTCTGGCGCCACGCCAGCGGCGCGAGTACCAGCGCGGCGATGCCGAAGCGCATCGCCGTCAGCAGCAGTGGGGGCAGCCCGTCGCTGAGCAGCCCAACCGCGGGAAAGGAAAGCCCGACGAACAACGCCCAGAGCAGCATGCCGAGGTGGGCCTGGGTGACACGCCTGCCGTCATGACCACGTTCCGCAGCATCTGCGCGTGGTTCGTCGCGGCTGACGGTGAAAGCATGGCTGGGCTCTTGATAGCGACGACTCAAATCTTCGCTCCGGCGAGAAGGTTTCGGACTGGCGCGGCGTCTACGAACGCGACGCCGACCGTCGAATGACCTTGATCGAGTAGGTGAGGTTCGGTTTGCGCGTCACGCTGATCGGACGCCGAGTGACGGTGTCCAGTGTAATGTTCCAGAAACCCGAGCTTGGCGCGGCGATCTTCGCCGGAAAGCGGTCGAACGCACCACCATGATAGGTGTGCCGGCCACCATTCTTGAAACTGCGAAAGTTCGCGTCGTTCATCAGACGAATGTTGCAGGTCTGCGAACACTGGATGACGACGATGTCACCCTCTTCAAGGTGCTCGCGCTGGTGTATGAACTTCATCGACTGCTCCGACACGGTTTGGGGCAAAGCGGAGAACGATAGCATGCATATCGCTGGAACCGGCCTGCCGACAGCCCAGGACCGCGCAAGGCCGTGAAGCCGAAGTGGCTGACCTTGGGCATCCTGCTCGGCGTGACCATCGGCATGTGGATGGGCGACATAGGCGCAGGTATCGGCATAGGCATCGCCCTGGGAATCGCCATGGACCTGATGCGCCGGGATTGACCGTGCTCGCCGCGAGCGGGTTGTCCTACGGACCGGGTTGTGTATGCTCTGGCGACCTGTCCGATCGTCTGCTTCCTGCCATGTTCAGCACGTCACGTCCCTGCTCTGTCAGCCTGCCCGCAGGAAGTCGGCTGCTGTTTCTCTTCGATACCGGATTGCTGGCCGTGTGGTGATGGCGCCTGTCGCGCCTCCACCTGCACATCCATTTCCTGTTTATCGAGGTCTGCCGCCCATGTTTGCGGTTCGTAACACCGTTCAGATCGACGCTCCCATCGTGCGCAACGCGACCCGTTGCGGTTTCTTCATGGCCGGATTCGGCCTTTCCGTCTGGGCGCCGCTGGTGCCCTATGTCCGTGAACGCATCGAGATGACCGATGCGGTGTTCGGTCTGTTGCTGCTGTGCATCGGGATCGGCTCGCTGACCTGGATGCCCATTTCCGGCGTCCTGGTGGCCCGCTGGGGCATTCGCCCGGTGCAGCTGTGCAGTGTCGCGCTGCTGGCCCTGGCGCTGGCCGGCATGGCGCTGACCGAGTCGATCTGGTGGTTGGGCCTGGCGCTGTTCTGCTTCGGCGGCAGCCTGGGCGTCATCGACGTCATCATGAACATTCAGGCGGTGCTGGTGGAAACCGCTGTCGGGCGCCGGCTGATGTCCAACTTCCACGGCATGTACAGCCTTGGCGCCATCACTGGCGCGCTGGTGCTGACCGGCCTACTGAGCCTGGGTCTCGCACCGGAGGCCGGTAGTTTCATGATGATCGGCGTGATCGTGGCGGCGAACCTGGCCATTGCTCGCGGCTACCTGCCGAATCGGGCGCCCGGTGGCGGCCTCGCCTTCGTCCGCCCGACCGGACTGGTGATGCTGGTCGGCCTGATGTGTTTCGTCGTCTACCTCGCCGAAGGTGCGGTGCTGGACTGGAGTGCGCTCTACCTGACCGGCGAGAAAGGCCTGGAGGTCGCCAGAGGCGGGCTCGGCTATGCGGCCTTCGCGCTGATGGTCACCATCGCCCGTTTCGCTGGCGCTCCGCTGGTGAACAGCCTAGGCACGGCGCGGGTCATCGCCTTCGGCGGCATGCTGGCGGCATTCGGCATCGGTCTGAGCCTGACCGCCGAGCACTGGGCGCTGGCATTGGTCGGCTATGGGCTGTGTGGCCTGGGGTGCGCCAACGTTTCGCCCGTGCTGATTTCCTCCCTGAGCCGACAGGACGGCATGCCGGTGCAGCTGGCCGTCACCGTCGCCACCACCATCGGTTTCGCCGGTGTGCTCGCGGGCCCGGCGATGATGGGTGTGGTCGCCCATTTCAGTTCGCTGGGCATGGCCTTCGCGCTGCTTGCCGTCCTGCTGCTCGGGATCGTGCCGTTCTGCCGTCGCTTCGCGACGTGAGCCCGGCTAGAATGCGCGCCCTATGCGCATCCCAGACTTCCAGCAACGCCTCGCCGATATCGGCGCCAAGCCCCGTCATATCGGGCGGATGACCCGCGCCTGGCTCAAAGGTTTGCCGCTCGATGTCGGGCGGCGCCAGCAGCAGGCCGAGGACTTCCTGCCGCTGAGCGTGCGCGAGGGCCTGCCAGCGCTGAGCCTGGAAATCGATGCACTGGCCCGCCTGCGCTCCGAGCACCCGGCCGCCGATGGTTCGGCAAGACTGCTGGTGGAGCTTGGCGATGGGCAGATGGTGGAAAGCGTGCTGCTACCGCGCGACGGGCTGTGCGTGTCCAGCCAGGTCGGCTGCGCGGTGGGCTGCGTGTTCTGCATGACCGGCAAGAGCGGCCTGCTGCGCCAGCTGGGCAGTGCCGAGATCGTTGCGCAGGTCGCCCTCGCCCGCCGCTTCCGCCCGGTGAAGAAGGTGGTGTTCATGGGCATGGGCGAACCGGCGCACAACCTCGACAACGTACTCGAGGCGATCGACCTGCTCGGTACCGAGGGCGGCATCGGTCACAAGAACCTGGTGTTTTCCACCGTCGGCGACCTGCGCGTGTTCGAGCGCCTGCCGCAGCAACGGGTCAAGCCGGCCCTGGCGCTGTCGCTGCACAGTACCGACGGAGCCTTGCGCCAGGCGCTGCTGCCGCGCGCACCGCAGATCGCCCCGGACGAACTGGTCGAGCTTGGCGAGAGCTACGCCCGCGCGACAGGCTTTCCGATCCAATATCAGTGGACGCTGCTCAAGGGCATCAACGACAACCAGGAGGAGATGGACGGCATCCTGCGCCTGCTCAAGGGCAAGTACGCGGTGATGAACCTGATCCCCTACAACAGCCTGGAGGACGACGCGTACCAGCGGCCTGAGGGTGAGCGCATCGTGCAGATCGTGCGCTATCTGCACAGCCGCGGCGTGCTGACCAAGGTGCGCAATTCGGCCGGCCAGGATATCGATGGCGGCTGCGGCCAGCTGCGCGCCCGCGCCGAGCAGGTGCTCAGCCGCAGGCGGCCGCGCTGATCGGGCCTGAACCCACCTCGCCAACGGCTGTCGGAGCGCTGTAGCAGACGCCGTTTCGGTGTTCATCTCAGCAAGGAACGCGCAACACCGCATGCATACCCTGGAACAACTCGAACGTGGCGAATTGGCCGGCATCAGCCGCCTTGATCTTTCCGCCGGCCTTGACGCCTTTCCCGACGCGATCTTCGGCCTCGCCGATACGCTGGAAGTGCTGAACCTCTCGGGCAACCAGCTCGACAGCCTGCCAGCCGACCTATCCCGGCTGCGCAAGCTGCGTATCCTGTTCTGCTCGGACAACCCGTTCACCGAGGTGCCGGAGTGTCTCGGCGATTGCGCACAGCTGGAAATGGTCGGCTTCAAGGCCAACCGTATTCGTCATCTGCCTGCCGATTCCTTGCCGCCGGCCCTGCGCTGGCTGATCCTTACCGACAACCAGCTGCAGGCCCTGCCCGAAGAGATCGGCAACTGTCAGCGCTTGCAGAAGCTGATGCTCGCCGGCAACCAACTGACCAGGTTGCCGCCGACCCTTGCTGAGTGCACCAACCTGGAGTTGTTGCGCATCGCCGCCAACCGCCTGCAGGTGCTGCCCGACTGGCTCCTGACATTGCCGCGCCTGAGCTGGCTGGCCTTCGCCGGCAACCCCTTCAGCGATGCCAGCGAGGCCGCGAGCCTCGCACGTCACTCACTACCCGCGATAGCTCGGGCGCAAGTCGTGTTGCATGAACAGCTGGGCCAGGGTGCCTCCGGTGTCATCCATCGCGCGCAATGGCAGGTGCCCGGCCAAGCGTCGCGCCCGATGGCGGCGAAGCTGTTCAAGGGCCACGTTACCAGCGACGGCCTGCCCCATAGCGAGATGGCTGCCTGCGTGGCGGCCGGCAGCCATGCCAATCTGATCGACGTCGCCGGCCCGCTTGCCGACCACGCCGAACGGACACCCGGCCTGCTGATGGATCTCGTCGCTCCTGACTACCAGCCCCTGGCCAACCCGCCCTCGCTGGCCAGCTGCACGCGCGACTGTTATGGCGCCGAGCGGCGCTTCACCCTCGAACAGGTCCTGCGCATCGCCAGCGGCGTCGCGTCCGCCGTCGCTCACCTGCACCGCCGCGGCATCCTGCACGGCGACCTCTATGCCCACAACCTGCTGGTCGACCCGAGTGGCGCCTGCCTGCTCAGCGATTTCGGTGCGGCCTCCTTCTTCGAGCCGGACAGCGCAGCCGGACAGCGGCTCAAGCGCATCGAAGCCCGCGCTTTCGGTTGCCTGCTGGAAGAATTGCTGCAACGCTGCCCGGACACCGATCCACGTCAGCATGTCCTGCTGGATCTGCAACGACACTGCCTGAACGACAGCATCGAGCAGCGACCGGACTTCGACCGTCTGCATAGCCTTCTCGCCGCGCTCTGACGCGCATTACCGGAGCGACTACACAGCCATGACCTCATCTGAAGCGGACGAGCCGCGCTCGCCCTACCCCAAGCCCTACGCCGATACTCCGCTGGATCAGGACCCATTCGTTCGCGGGCTCAAGCAGCGCCTCCCCGCGCACCTGCGTGATTCGTTCAATGAAGAGCAGCTCGCGGCATTGCGCGGGGTGTTCGGCGCGCGCTCCTGGGTCAAGCACCGGGTCGACCTGCGCGGCACGGTGCGGCTATGGCGCAACCACTACTATTTCGCGATCGTCGCGGGGCGCAACAAGCGCAACCTGACACGGCCACAGCAGAACCTTTCGCTGATGGCCAAGGCAGCGCTGGCTACCCTCTTCCTGCTGTTTTCCGCCTTGGTCGGGCTGGTAATCCTCTACCTGCTCAAATCCGCGCTGGGCATCAATCTGTTCCCCGATTTTTCCCTCGGACTCTGGGACTGGTTCAAGGAGAGCCTCTGACCGCCTGCGCCTTGGCGATTGCCAGGGCGCGACGCTGAATGGCGTCCGCAGAGTGGATCAGGGTTGATCGGAATCAAACCGCGATCCGTGCTTTGGCAGAAAACTAGATGCGCTCTGACCTTCCCGAGCTTCTACAGGAGTTTGTGAAATGAACGACGCTTCGAACAAACCTGCAGTCAGTACGGATGAAAAGAAGGTGCCGACGGCACCGCAAGACCCATGGCGCCCCTTCGACACCCTGCGTCGACAGGTCGACCGCCTCTTCGACGAATTCGATCGGCCTTGGCATCTGCCCTTCAGCCGCCATGGCCTTGAAACCACGCCCCTCTGGCAGGGCGGTCCCAGCCGGATGCCAGCAGTGGACGTAGTCGAGAAGGAAAACTCGTTCGAGATCACCGCCGAGCTGCCCGGCCTGGACGAAAAGGACGTCGAGGTGAAGCTGGTCGGCAACAGCCTGGTCATCAAGGGAGAGAAGCGCCAAGAACACAAGGAGGACAAGGACGGCTATCACCTGTCCGAGCGCTCCTACGGCAGTTTCCAGCGCAGTTTCGCCCTGCCGGACGGGGTTGACCGCGAGAAGATCGATGCCAAGTTCGGCAAGGGTGTATTGCGCGTTTCACTGCCCAAGCAACCCGGCACCAGCGACGCTGCGAAAACCATCTCAGTCAAGGCCGAATAACCAGCAAAAGGGCCGGCTGCCAGTTCTGTCGGCCCTGTTCTATTAGCCGATCCCGCGCGGTCAGCCATCCCTCATTGGTATTTGCTTACGCTCCGCCAACCTCGAATCGCTCGACTAGACTTCGGAAAACCCTGAACCGAGGCAGCCATGAACGATGAGCAGGAAAAGAACCTGACACTGCGGCAAATGCTCGGCAGCGTGCTGGCTGCGGCATTAGGCGTGCAGAGCGGCAAGAATCGGGCAAGAGACTTCCGCCACGGCAAGCCGAGTCATTTCATCATCCTAGGCGTCGGGTTCACTGTACTGTTCGTACTGATCGTCCTGGGCGTGGTGAAGCTCGTGCTTTACCTTGCGGGCCTGTAGGCCACGGCTACTGGTGACTGACCCAGAATATCGCCGTACCCACGGCGAGCATGATCAAGGCAAATATAGCCGCGGCGTCCACTACACTGTCGCGCTGGTCATTTCTCACGTGACTTCTCCTCTAACAGCTTCGATCGGCAGCCTCTCTTCACGCAGTTAAGACCAGGGATCGGGGTTGCTCAAGGTGCGTCGGCCGTAAGTTCATTTCGCTTGGTTTAGTTCTAAACATATTCCCAAACATCACTTTTGCGCATAACAACTAGCTGGTATCGTGCCGCCCTCCCTAAATGGGTGCGCGGCCGTGCGCGCGAAAGCTGTTGCAGCCTGAAAACAGGACATTTATGTACGTTTACGATCAGTACGACCAACACATCATCGAGGATCGGGTCCGGCAGTTCCGCGACCAGACCCGCCGCTTCCTGGCTGGCGAACTCGCTGATGAGGAGTTCCGCCCACTGCGCCTGCAGAACGGCCTGTACATTCAGCGCTATGCGCCGATGCTGCGCATCGCCGTGCCGTACGGTCTGCTTTCCTCGACGCAGGTGCGCAAGCTGGCCGAGATCGCCCGTCGCTACGACAAGGGTTATGCCCATATCAGCACCCGGACGAACGTGCAGTTCAATTGGCCTGAACTGGAAGACGTACCCGAGATCCTCGCCGAGCTGGCCACCGTGCAGATGCATGCCATCCAGACCAGCGGCAACTGCATCCGCAACACCACCACCGACCAGTTCGCTGGCGTGGCCCGCGACGAACTGATCGATCCACGGCCGTGGTGCGAGATCATCCGTCAGTGGTCCACCTTCCATCCCGAATTCGCCTTCCTGCCGCGCAAGTTCAAGATCGCCGTCAACGGCGCCGTGAGCGATCGTGCCGCGATCGAAGTGCACGATATCGGACTGGAAGCGGTAAAGAACGACGCAGGCGAGCTAGGCTTCCGCGTTTCGGTCGGTGGCGGCCTCGGTCGCACTCCGATCGTCGGCAGCTTCATCAACGAATTCCTGCCGTGGCAGCACCTGCTGAGCTACCTCGATGCGATCCTGCGGGTCTACAACCGATACGGCCGCCGCGACAACAAGTTCAAGGCGCGCATCAAGATACTGGTCAAGGCGCTCACGCCTGAAGTGTTCGCCGAGCGCGTAGATGCCGAGTGGGCGCACCTGAAGGACGGTCCGACGACGCTGACCGAAGCTGAAGTTCAGCGTGTCAGCAAATTCTTCGTCGATCCGCAGTACCAGGCTCTGCAGGATCAGGACGCCGCCCTCGCCGAGCTGGACGCCGAGCATCCCGGTTTCGCTCGCTGGCGCCAGCGCAACGTGGTCGCGCATAAGAAGCCCGGCTATGCAGCAGTCACCATGTCGCTGAAGACAACCGGCGTTGCGCCGGGCGATGTCACCGACAAGCAGCTCGACGCCATCGCCGATCTGGCCGATCGCTACAGCTTTGGCGAGGTGCGCAACTCCCACGAGCAGAACATGATCCTGGCCGACGTCGAACAGGCCAGGCTGTTCGAGCTGTGGCACGAATTGCGCGAACTGGGCCTGGCCACGCCGAACATCGGCTTGCTGACCGACATCATCTGCTGCCCGGGCGGCGATTTCTGCTCGCTGGCCAACGCCAAGTCGATCCCGATCGCCGAAGCCATCCAGCGTCGCTTCGACAACCTCGATTACCTGTTCGATCTGGGCAACATCGACCTGAACATCTCCGGTTGTATGAACGCCTGTGGCCATCACCATATCGGCCACATCGGCATCCTCGGCGTGGACAAGAAAGGCGCCGAGTTCTACCAGGTCTCGCTGGGCGGCAGCTCCGGCCGCGACGCCAGCCTCGGCCAGATACTCGGCCCATCCTTCGCCCAGGATGCGATGCCCGACGTGATCGAGAAGATCATCACCGTCTACGTGGAGCAGCGTACCGAAGATGAGCAGTTCATCGATACTTTCCGCCGCATCGGCATTGATCCCTTCAAGGAGCGCGTCTATGCAGCGAATCATTAAGAACGACCAGCTGGTCGACGAAACCTGGCACCTGCTCCCCAAGGAGCAGACCCTGGACGACCTGTGCAACAGCGACGATCTGATCGTGCCGCTGCACCTGTGGCTCGATCATGCACATGCGCTCAAAGCCCGTGACGGTGGCCTGGGTGTGTGGCTCGATGCCCATGAGCAGGTGGAAGATATTGCTGACGACCTGCAGTACTTCCAGGTCATCGCGCTGAACTTCCCGAGCTTCACCGATGGGCGTCACTACTCCAGCGCGCGCCTGCTGCGTGAACGATATGGTTACAAGGGCGAGATCCGTGCCATCGGCGATGTACTGCGCGACCAGCTGTTCTACATGCGCCGCTGTGGCTTCGACGCCTTCGCCATCCGCGCCGATCGCGATCCCGTCGATGCCCTGGAAGGTCTCAAGGACTTCTCCGTGACCTATCAGGCCGCAGCAGACGACGAGCGCCCGCTGTTCCGTCGCCGTCAGATCTGACGGCAACGCCAACAAGTGAAAAGCCCGCCTATTGGCGGGCTTTTCGTTGGCGTCACTGGTACATCCAGAAATTCGGATGTTCGACCGGTACCGGCACTGCAGCGGTCTTTTTTCCGGAAGCGATCTGTTTGATCTTTTCGGCCAGCTTCTTCATGAACGATTTCCTCGATTGCGGTCTGGAGTGGCGATAGATTCGACCAAACACAGCGCCCGAGGAAATTCATTGCCACTATCGTACCGATTGACCAGGCGAGGCTTCGTTACCGCTCAATCCAGACGCACCAGCACACGCCCGACCTGACCGCCCGCCAGGATGCGCTCGATGGCCTCCGGCAGTTGCTCCAGATTGATCTCATGGGCCAGCTCATCGAGATTGGCCAGCTTCCATTGCAACGACAGCTTGTCCCACATGGAGGCCTTGACCACCAGCGGAATCTCCACCGAATCCACGCCCAGCAGGTTCACGCCGCGAAGGATGAACGGCAGTACGCTGGCCTGGAAATGCGTGCCGGCAGTAAGGCCACAGCAGGCCACGCTGGCGCCACGCTGCAGTGACTTGACCACATTGAACAGGATGTCGCCGCCCACGGTATCCACCGCACCATTCCACTGCTCCTTCAGCAAGGCTTTCTCCACCCCGGCCTGCAGCGCAGCACGCTCGACGATCTGCGTGGCCCCGAGGCGAGTCAGGAAATCGGCTTGGTCAGCCTTGCCGGTCACGGCCGCGACCTTGTAGCCGAGGCTGGCCAGCAACGCCACCGCAATGCTACCGACACCGCCGGTCGCGCCGGTCACCAGCACCGGCGCGTCTCCCGGCTCGAGGCCAGCCTGTTCCAGCTTGTCGACACAGAGTGCGGCAGTCAGGCCGGCTGTGCCGAGTATCATCGCGTCACGCAGTGACAGCCCCTGCGGACGCTTGATGACCCAGGCGGCCGGAACGCGAATGTACTGGCCGAAGCCGCCGGCGGTATTCATGCCCAGGTCATAGCCAGTGACGATCACTTCATCGCCCTCGGCGAATTCGGCCACGCTGGACGAGGCCACGACACCGGCGGCATCGATTCCCGGGGTGTGTGGGTAAGAGCGGGTCACGCCACGATTGCCGCTGGCGGAAAGCGCGTCCTTGAAGTTCAGCGAGGAGTAACGCACCCGGATGAGCACCTCACCGGCTGGTAGGTCGTCGGTGGCTCGCTCGACAATCTTCGATTCGAAGCGCCCACCTTCGCTCTCGCTGACTTGTAGTGCCTTGAAGCTGCTCATCGCGGTTCCCCTTGTCATTGCCAAAAACGTTGTTCGTTCAGCCGGCTCCAGCCTTTCAGCAAGCCGTGCTCCATGACCGTGCTGGCCGCCATGCCGAAACGCTCCGGCAGGCTCTTCTTCTGTACGTAATGCAGCTGGAAGAGTTCAGCCTCCTGCGCGCGCTCGGCAAGATACTGATCGCTGGTCTTGAGCTCATCCGCCAGATGCTTGCCCAGCGCTGCAATGCCCAGCCAGACCTCACCCGTCGCGACATCGTCGATCGACAGGTTCTGGCGATAGCGGGCCACGAAGTTCTTGAACAGCTCGTGCGTGGTTTCCAGGTCTTCCTGGAACTTCTCCCGGCCCTTTTCGGTGTTCTCGCCGAATACGGTGAGGGTGCGCTTGTATTCGCCAGCGGTGAGCACCTCGAAGTCCACGTCGTGCTTCTTCAGCAAGCGGTGCACATTGGGCAGCTGCGCTACCACGCCGATGGAGCCAAGGATCGCGAACGGCGCCGTGAGGATACGGTTGCCGATGCAGGCCATCATATAACCACCGCTGGCCGCGACCTTGTCGACGCAAACCGTCAGCGGCACACCGGCATCGCGGATGCGCACCAGCTGCGAGGCGGCCAGACCGTAGCCGTGGACCATGCCGCCGCCACTTTCCAGACGCAGTACCACCTCATCCTGAGGCGTCGCCATGGTCAGCAGCGCGGTGATCTCATGACGCAGGTTGTCCACCGCCGACGCACGGATGTCGCCATCGAAGTCGAGCACGAACAGCCGTGCGGGCGTCTCCGACTTCTTCGTCTGCTTGGCCGCCTTCGCCTCACGCTTGCGCAACGCCTTGAACTCGTCCTTTTCCAGCACCGCCTGCTCCAGGCGCTCGCGCATGGATTTGTAGAATTCGTTGAGCTTGTGCACCTCCAGATGCCCACCACCCTGTTTGCTGCGTCCGCGTCGCATGGAAGCGAGCGCGATGAGCACGATCACGATAGCCACCACCAGCGTGACGGTCTTGGCCAGGAAACTGGCGTAGTCGACAAGAAATTCCACGTATCCCCCTCGATGAGTTTCAGGCGTTCGCCGCAGCTCTTGACGCCGAGCCGCCAGCATACCGATGGCCCCTTGACTGAGCCAGTCGGCGGGATTCAAACAAACGTTCGAATTATCGTTGACACTCCGGAACGATGTCCCTACCCTCGCGAAAAACCAGTGCCGGCCGGAGCAGCAGCATGGGCAGTATCTACCTGATCAGACATGGTCAGGCGTCTTTCGGCGCAGAAAACTATGACGTGCTCTCCCCCCTGGGTTATCGCCAGTCCGAAGCGCTGGGCGATTACCTGGCGCAACTCGGCGTGAGCTTCGACCGCTGCCTCAGTGGCGAGCTCGATCGCCAGCAGGACACCGCCAAAGCGACCCTGGCCCGACTCGGTCCCCAACCCGATGTCGAAATCGATGCGGCGTTCAACGAATTTCATGCCGATGCGGTGATCCGCGCCCATCTGCCCGACCTGCTGAAGGTCGAGCCAAATGCCATGCATATCCTGCGCAACGCCGCCGATCATCGTGCCGACTTTCAGCGACTGTTCACCCATGTGGTGCACCGCTGGATTTCCGGCGAACACGAGAAAGACGAACTAGAGAGCTGGCAGCATTTCCTCGATCGCGTAAGCGGTGGCCTGGAGCGCGTGCTCGAGCGGGCCGACAAGCGCGACCGCATCGCCATCTTCACCTCCGGTGGAACCATTACCGCGCTGCTGCAGCTGATCATAGGCGTACCGCCGATCAAGGCGTTCGAAATGAACTGGCAGATCGTCAATACGTCGCTCAGCCTGCTGAAGTTTCGTGATCGCGACGTCGCGCTCGCGTCATTCAACAGTCATGCGCATCTGCAACTTCTAAAGAATCCGGAGCTCATCACCCATAGATGAGCCCAGCCCCAAGCGGCCCAAAGCTGCGTGTAACCATAACGAGCAAAAAGGAAACCCTCATGAGCAACGTCGCCGAAACCTTCAAAGGCATGCAGTCGAAGTTCAACCCCAGCGCCGCCGCCGGCCTGGATCTGGTGTTCCAGTTCAATATCACCGATGCCGAGAACTACTATCTGGTCGTCAAGGATGGCACCTGTGATCTGCAGCAGGGCGAGGCCAGCGATGCCAACGTCACCCTGATCATGGACAGCGAAACCATGCAGGGCATCGTCAGCGGCGAGACCGACGGCATGCAGGCCTTCATGGGCGGCAAGCTGCGCGCCGAAGGCGACATGATGCTGGCCCTGAAGCTCAGCGAGCTCTTCCCGGCCTGAATCTCAGGCGGCGGTCGAGAGACACGAAAAACCGAAGTCTCGACTTCGGTTTTTTTATGTCCAACGTAGCCGTGAATGGCGGATCAGGCAGCTTGATTGACAGGCAACACGCCGGCCAATAACGGCCAGCCGCGCTTGGTATCAGACACCGCGAGCATTAGATTGTTGAATCATCTTGGGCACCAAACATAAGTAGAAGGGATAACAATGGCGCTTACAGATCAAACAACCCGTGTCCGAGCGGGTGAGGAATTGCCCGTCGATATCATCGACCAGTACCTGAAGGCGCATATCCCGGGTCTGGAAGGGACTCCGCAGATTTCCCAGTTTCCCGGCGGCGCATCGAACCTGACCTACCTGCTGCAATACCCCAGTCTGGATCTGGTGCTGCGCCGCCCGCCGTTCGGCCACAAGGCCAAGTCCGCTCACGATATGGGCCGCGAGTACCGCATTCTCAATCAGCTCAACGCTGGGTTCCCCTACTGTCCCAAGGCATATGTCTACTGCACCGATGAATCAGTGATCGGCGCCGAGTTCTACGTGATGGAGCGCGTCAACGGCATCATCCTGCGTTCGGAACTGCCGCCTGAGCTGAACTTCGACGAATCCCAGACCCGCGCCCTGTGCGAGAGCTTCATCGACAAGTTCGTCGAGCTGCACAACGTCGACTACCAGGCCTGCGGGCTCGGCGATCTGGGCAAGCCGGAAGGCTATGTGAAGCGCCAGATCGAAGGCTGGAGCGAACGCTACGAGCGCGCCATGACCCCTGACGCGCCGGCCTGGGAAGCGGTCAAGGCCTGGCTGAAGGACAAGATGCCGGCCGACCACCCAAAACCCGGGATCATTCACAACGACTACCGCTTCGACAACGTCATTCTCAATCCGGACAACCCGATGGAAATCATCGGCGTGCTGGACTGGGAAATGACCACCATCGGCGATCCGCTGATGGACCTGGGCAACACCCTCGCCTACTGGATCGAAGCCGACGATCCCCAGCCGATGCAGGCAATGCGCCGACAGCCGAGTCACCTGCCCGGCATGCACACCCGCCAGGGCTTCGTCGATTACTACGCCCAGCGCGCCGGCATCGAAATCCCCTGCATCGACTTCTACTACACCTACGGCCTGTTCCGCCTGGCCGGAATCGTCCAACAGATCTATTACCGCTTCCATCACGGCCAGACCCAGGACAAGCGTTTTGCCCAGTTCATCCACATGAACAAGCTTCTCGAGCAAAAGGCGCTGCAAGTGATCGGGCAATCGAAGCTCTGACCCCACCCAATCCGTCTGTGGCCTGCCACAGAAACGAACAAGAAAGAGGAACGACCATGTCCAAGACCACCCTGTTCGACCTAGACGGCAAGATCGCCTTCGTTTCCGGCGCCAGCCGCGGTATCGGCGAGGCGATCGCCAAACTGCTCGCCCAGCAAGGCGCCCACGTAATCGTCTCCAGCCGCAAGATCGAAGGCTGCCAGGCGGTCGCCGACGCCATCGTCGCGGCTGGCGGAAAGGCCACCCCGGTGGCCTGCCACATTGGCGAGCTGGAGCAGATTCAGGCCGTGTTCGCGCAGATCCGCGAGCAGTTCGGCCGCCTCGACATCCTGGTCAACAACGCCGCCACCAACCCGCAGTTCTGCCATGTGCTGGACACTGACGTATCGGCCTTCCAGAAGACCGTCGACGTGAACATTCGCGGCTATTTCTACATGTCCGTCGAGGCCGGCAAGCTGATGCGCGAGCACGGCGGCGGCAGCATCATCAACGTCGCGTCGATCAATGGTGTTTCGCCAGGCAACTTCCAGGGAATCTACTCGATCACCAAGGGTGCCGTGATCAACATGACCAAGGCTTTCGCGAAGGAGTGCGCGCAGTTCGGCATTCGCTGCAACGCCTTGCTGCCCGGCCTGACCGACACCAAGTTCGCTTCGGCACTGGTCAAGAACGACTCGATCCTGCAGATGGCTCTGCAGCACATTCCGCTGAGCCGCGTTGCCCAGCCGAGCGAGATGGCCGGCGCTGTGCTCTACCTGGCCAGCGAGGCATCGAGCTACACCACCGGCGTGTCGCTCAATGTCGATGGCGGCTATCTGGCCTGATCCGACCAGCCAAAAGAAAAAGGGAGCCGGAATGGCTCCCTTTTGTTATCTGCACGCTTACCAGTTCTTCAGCGCTTCGGTCGCCGCTGCGTTCAACGGCCTGGCCAGCAGGCCGGTCGGTGCAAGCTCTACCGTATAGCTGGCGCCATCGGCGATCGGCATGTAATCGACGCGTAACACTTGCGGCTCGAGGAAATGCAAGTTGCGCCGTTCCAGCTGCAGCGACTGCCAGATATCCACCCCCAGCAGCTTTTCACTCAGCTCAACCCGCGCATGACGCGCCAGGTTCTGCTGTTCCACCGCCAGGTACCGTCCGGAGAGTCTTTCCAGGCGGTAGCCCGATTCCAGTCCGATAAGCTCAGCGAGACTTTTCCAGCGAAGCACATGCAGGTCGAGTTGCCAAAGATCGCCCTCAAGCACGTACGTTCGGGTTGCCTTTTCCTGCTCCAGGCTGACCTCATAACGCTGCGGCCCTACGGCCTGAAAGCGCAGGGTCGCCAGCGCCCGCGCATCCGGAAGCGCCGCATAGGTGCTGATGTCGTAGCCGATCAGGCCAATCAGACCGGCAAGGGCGAGAGCCAGAAAGCCGCAGGTGCCCCTCAGCCAACCCATCAGCCACTGCCCCCCCAGCAACAAGCGCAGCGCCACCAGCAACACGATCACTGCCAGCACGGCAACCACGATCGCAAGCCCAAGATATTGCATAACCAAGCGTCCTTTTCATTGGGTGCGATATTATCCGCGGCCCCCGCCCGGGCAGCCAGAGCCGGCATGGGATGGCGGTCACGCGGCGGTACTGTTCTTGGTCGATCTTCTGATAGTTCAAGTTGACGCCCACTTCCGCGGTCGCGACCGCGGCATTATTCTCCGCTGTCCCTTTGCTCAGCGAGACCTGTATGCCCTTCGCACTTGAGCTCGCGCTCGATCCATCAACATTGTTGTTACTTTTCGCAGTCGCCTTCACCGCTGGGTTCATCGACGCCATTGCCGGCGGCGGTGGACTGCTGACGATTCCTGCATTGCTGACGGCAGGTCTGCCACCGCACCTGGTGCTGGGGACCAACAAACTGTGCGCCACCTTTGGTTCGGCGACCGCGAGCTACACCTTCTACCGACGCCGGCTTTTCGAGCCGGGTCTGTGGCGACGAGCGCTGCTCGGCACCGCCCTTGGCGCAGCGCTCGGTGCATTGCTCGCGCAATACATGCCGGCAAGCTGGCTCAATCAGCTGCTGCCGCTGGTGGTGTCCGCCTGCGGCATCTACCTGCTGTTCAGCAAAGTGCCGGCGAAGGCTGCCGGTGATGCAGCGGAAATCGGTCGTCGACGGCAATGGCCGCAGAGTCTCTCGCTCGGCTTCTACGATGGCGTCGCTGGGCCCGGCACGGGCGCTTTCTGGACCGTCAGCAGCATGCTGCTCTATCCCCTCGACCTGTTGCGGGCCAGTGGGGTGGCGCGAACAATGAACTTCGTCAGTAACGCCGTGGCGTTGGCGGTGTTCATCGTGAGCGGGCATGTCGCCTGGGTTCTGGGGATCGGTATGGGGCTGGCGCTGATGGCAGGCGCCTACTTCGGCGCACGCACGGCCATCGGCGGCGGCTCTCGCTTCATCCGCCCGGTGTTCATCCTCGTGGTACTGGCGATGAGCCTGCGCCTAGCCTGGCAGCACTGGTTCGGGGCGGCCTAGCCGACGAGCCAGGTACAGCTCGATCAGATAGCGCGCGATTGACTGGCGCGCGGGCAACGCCGGCAGGTTGTCGATATGAAACCAGCGTGCATCCTCGATTTCTTCGGGCTGCGGGACGATCTCGCCGCCGGCATATTCGGCGTGGAACCCAAGCATGAGGGAATGGGGAAACGGCCAGCCCTGGCTGGCAATGTACTGCGGCGAGTGAATTTCCACCCCAACCTCTTCCCGCACTTCACGTGCCACACACTGCTCGACCGACTCACCCGGCTCCACGTAGCCGGCCAGCGTACTGTAGATGCCGACTGCGAAGCGCGGTGAACGCGCCAGCAGCAGCTCGTCACCACGGGTAACCAGAACGATCATGCTGGGCGAAAGCCGTGGGTAGTGCTGAACGCCACAGGCTGGACAGTACATGGCGCGCTCACCAGCTCGCGCCTGCATGCGCGAGCCGCAACTGCCGCAGAAGCGATGCTGGCTGACCCAGGTGCCGATCTGCGTGGCGTAGCCGAGCAGGCGAAACAGGTCCTGGTCGGCCTGCTGCATGAACTGACGCAGCCCCTGCCAACGCGCACCAGGCACCTCAGCGGGAAAGTCCAGTTCGAAGAGAAAGACCGGCTCGCCATCGAAATGCCCGAGCCCCTGCTCGCTCAGCAGCGGCAGCTCCAGACGCTTGAGCCAGTCCCGTGGAAACAGCACGCCACTGTCGTCGACCAGAAACTGTTGCCGGCAATGCACCACCGCCCAGCCCCCCGCCAGCGAGGGATCGAGCAGCGCCGCCTGCCAGCGCAGACTCATCAGGCGGCGACCGGCATGCCCAGCGCGCGTACGCTCTCGCTGGCCAGATCGAGCACACTAAGGCGCGAATCATCGCGCCGCAGGACGGCACCACCCTCAAGGTAGTACTCGAGGCTGGTCAGGGCGTCGGCGAGGGTCTCGAGCAACTGTTCGGGTGGCATTTGGTTCGACTCGAGCATGTGTTTCTGGATGAAATCGGCACAGGCACCGATCAGCTCGGCGGCACGTTCCTGTTCGAGGAAGCGCAAGCCGCCTCGGACGGCCTGCAGACTGAACGGCACGTTGGCCAAATGCAGCTTTTCCCCGTTCGACTCGAGATAGGCGGTGATGGCACGCTTGGCCAGCGCCAGCCCTGCGGTCGCCTCGTCGATCACCACGATGCAGGCTTCGGTCAGCTGGTGGTTGGCGAACGCTTCCGCCTCCATGCCCGGCCGGGCGACCTGAGGCTTGTTCTCCCGCCGGTCCCCGCGCTCCAGGCTGGCGACCATGCTCTCGACGTAAAGCACCGCATCGGCCAGACGCTGGATCACTTCAGGGTCAGGCGTGCGTTCCAGGCTCCAGCCGGACACGTCGCCAAGTTGCGCCTGCAGCGTGCTCGCTGCCGAGGACAGACCAACCATGCCCAGGGTCTTGGCCAGCTTGCCCAGCAGGTTGTGCAGGTTCGAATAGGCCTCTGCCTGGGCGGTGCCCCGCTCGATCAGATCCAGCAGATCCTTAAGGCTCGCCAATTCTTCGCGGATCGCCGAGGACAACGAGCGCATGACAGCCTGCCCGGGACCTGCGAGGCGCTGTGACTCATCCTCGAGCAGATGGTCGGTAAAGGGCAGCGGGCTCAGCGAGAAGATCTGGCGCACCTGGCTGGCGAGCGGTCCTTTGCTGTCGGCCAACGCTACGACGTACAACAGCTCCTTCAGCAGGCTACGTGGCGCCTCGTACGCAGGATTGCCGAGTACCTGCTTGAGCTCACGATCGAGCCTGGAGAACAGCTGCTTGCGCGACTTGCGTGGCAACAGCTGGCCATCCAGCTGAGACTCCAGGGCCGCGCTGCCGATCCAGCACAGCCGACTGGCTGGCGTTTCGATGAAAAGGTGATCGAGGCGCGACAACGCGCGTCCCATGAGCTTCAGGCTGGCAGGCAGGTTCTCTTCGCGAATGAAGCCGAGCAGGCCGACCTGGTACATCTGACGTAGTCGCCGCGCTTCGGCCGCCGGTGCGCCGCCCGGCCGCGGCGACACCTCTGTCGCGGGTCGCGCATGGTCGAGCCGAACGCTGAAGAAGAAGCTCTCCGGCAACGGAGGCTGGGTGCAGGCCTGACGCAACGCATTGATCGCCGGAAGCAACAGCTCAGGAATCTCCTGGCGGCTGGCATCGACGCTCTCCAGGTAGCGGCGCAGTACATAGAGCGCGTTGCTCAGCGCAGCGAGCTGAACGTCACGGTCTTCGCCCGCGCCGACGGGAATGTCGGTGGCCAGTTGCAGGATTTCCTGTGCGAGAAGTTCGGCGCCGGTCAGCTCGATCAAGTTGAGCGTGCCGCGTACCTGCTTGAGATTCTCGACCGCCTGTTGCAACAAGCCGCCGTTGTTGCGATCGATGATGAAATGCTCGAGGCTCTGCTCGGCCTCCTCCATGGTGGCGAAAAGCTCGTCACGGACCAGACCGAGAGAAGTTGCTCCAGTAACCATGCCTAGTGCGCCTCCCGCGCAAACGTATGATGGCGCATCAGTCGGCAAAGTCCGGCTTCTGTTTGCTCATGTGAGCGGCAATGGCCACCTTGATGTCGGCCGACTGCAGCATCGCCGCATTCCAGGTGGCGATGTATTCGAGACCATCGTCGACGCGATGATCGCGCATGTAGCGGATCATTTCCTTGGTACCACGGATGGCGACCGGCGACTTGCTGGCGATGTCGCGGGCCAGTTCAAGCACGCCACCCATCAGAGCCTGCTGGTCGGCATAGGTGCGATTGACCAGGCCAATGCTGCGCGCCTCTTCACCATCGATCGTGCGACCGGTAAAAGCCAGCTCGCGCATCATGCCATCACCGATGATGCGAGGCAGGCGTTGCAAGGTTCCGACATCGGCGGCCATACCCATGTCGATCTCCTTGATCGAGAATTTCGCCCCTACCGTGCTGTAGCGCATGTCGCAGGCGGAGATGAGGTCGATGGCGCCACCCAGACAGTAGCCCTGAATCGCCGCGATGACAGGCTTTCGACAGTTGTCGACGGCGTTGAACGAGGCCTGCAGGGACAGGATCTTGCGGCGCAGCTGCTCGGCGTTGCGTCCGACATCACGGCCCAGCTGGCTGCCGACCGAGGCCAGCAGCTGCAGGTCGATACCTGACGAGAAATGGTCGCCGGCCCCGCTGAGGACCACGACGCGCACCTCGTCGGTGGCATCGACCCAGTTGAAGATATCGATGATTTCCGTCCAGAAGGCGGCATCCATCGCATTGATCTTCTCGGGCCGGTTGATCTCGACCCGGGCGATCTTGTCCGCCAACTCTACACGGAAGGCTTTGTATTCGGTCACGCTATCATCCTCGACAGCAAGGGCGCAGGGGCATCGTGTCGGAGGCAAGCCGCACGACGGTGGGCAACTATAACAACTGGCGTCACGACGAGTGAATGTGGTTGCAGACGATGTGATACAGACCACGCCGTTGAGCGACCTGTTCGTACCGTACTAGACGGCCCGCTCGATGACCGCTCATTCCCGGCGAATGCAGTCGACAGTGTACTCGCTGCCGCTGGCCCCCACTTCGTGCTGCAAACCATGGACATCCGCATCGAACCCAGGAAAACGCTCGGCGAAATTGCGGGCGAAGACAAGGTAATCGAGAATCGAGCGAGTCTCGCCGGTGAAGCGCTCGCCCGGCATGATCAGCGGGATACCCGGCGGATACGGCACCAGCATCACCGCCGCGACGCGCCCTTCCAACTCATCGACCGGTACCGCCTCGACTTCGCCACGAACCAGCGCATCGTAGGCCTGTGCCGGCGTCATCGCCGGCTCCGGCAGTGCCGTGTACATCCGCCGCATGGCCCGCGCCGTCGCGTTCTCGCGATAGCAGCCATGCAACGCATCGCAGAGATCCCGCAACCCCATCCCGGCGTAAGTTGCCCCTCCACTACGAGCGATCGAAGGTAATGCATCAACCAGGGGGACATTGGCGTCGTAATGCCGCTTGAATTCGAGCAGTTCAGTCAGCAGCGTGCTCCATTTGCCCTTGGTGATGCCCATGGAGAACAGCACGAGCATCGAGTACAGGCCGGTCTTCTCGACGACCAGACCACGCTCCCAAAGGAATTTGCTGACCACCGCAGCCGGTATTCCGCTCTCGCCCAGCGAGCCGGATGCCGTGAGTCCCGGCGTCACCAGGGTGACCTTGATCGGGTCGAGCAGCACGTAATCATCGGCGACATCGCCGAAACCGTGCCAGTCGGCGGTCGGCTCCAGCAGCCAGTCCCGCGTTACCAGTTCATCGGCGCCGTCGGCCCGCGGCGGCTGCCAGATACTGAACCACCAGTCGTCCGGATCGATGTGCTGGCGTAGATTGGCCAACGCACGACGGAAGCTCAGGGCTTCGTCGAAGGTTTCCTGAATCAGCGAGCGACCCGCCGGCCCTTCCATCATTGCCGAAGCCACGTCGAGCGAGGCCAGGATGCCGTACTGCGGCGAGGTGGAGATGTGCATCATGAAGGCTTCGTTGAAGCGATCACGGTCTAGCTGCCGGGTCTGGCTGTCGAGCACGTGAATCATCGAGGCCTGGCTGAAGGCGGCCAGCAGCTTGTGCGTCGAATGGGTGGTGAAGACCAGCGGCCCCTGCTCGCGGGTATCCATGCCGTAACGGCCATCGTAGAACTCATGGAATGCCGCGTAGGCGTACCAGGCCTCGTCGAAATGCAGCACCTCGACGTTATCGGCCAGGGTGCGCTTGATCAGGTTGGCGTTGTAGCACAGGCCGTCGTAGGTGGAGTTGGTCACCACCGCCAGCTTGACCTTCGGCGGCCGGCCGCGCGCCAATGGGTTTGCGGCGATCTTCGCCTGGATCGACTCGCGGGTAAACTCTTCCAGCGGAATAGGCCCGATGATGCCCAGCTCGTTACGCGTGGGGCTCATGTACAACGGTATCGCTCCGGTCATGATGATCGCGTGGAGGATCGACTTGTGACAGTTGCGATCGACCAGTACCAGGTCGTCACGCGCCACCATCGAATGCCAGACGATCTTGTTCGCCGTCGAGGTGCCGTTGATCACGAAAAATGTATGGTCCGCGCCGAAATTACGCGCGGCACGCGCCTCCGCGGCGGCCAGCGGCCCGGTGTGATCCAGCAGCGAGCCGAGTTCCGGCACCGATACGGAGAGATCCGAGCGCAGCGTGTTCTCGCCGAAGAACTGATGGAACGCCTGCCCGACCGGGCTCTTGCGATAGGCCACCCCGCCGCCATGGCCAGGTGTGTGCCAGGAGTAATTGGACTCGCCGGTGTGCTGCACCAACGCGCGGAAAAATGGCGGCAACAGATCCTCGAGATAGTTGCGCGCCGCCCGGGCGACCTGCCGAGCCAGAAACGGCACGGTGTCCTCATAGAGGTAGAGCAGTCCGCGCAGCTCATTGAGATCGGCCATGGCCTCGGCGGGCGCATTTTCGATCGTCACCTGCTCGCCCAACGCGAAGATCGGCAGGCGCGGCGCGCGGCGCCGGGCGACACGAATCAACTCAACGACGTCATGCAGCAGGCGCTGATTGTCTCCCGCTCCCTCGGCCGCCACCAAGATGCAGGCCAACCCGTGATGGGTCGATGCCACGATGCGCCCCTCGCTGGAGCTGGCGGTGGGCAGGATGTTGAAGCCGTCGCGCTCCAGCTCCGAGGCGATGCCCCTGACGCGTTCGCCGGCAACGGTGTCGGCCTTGATATCGCGATGGACGATGAGGATGGGGAATTTCAGGTCTTTATACATGCGCACTCTCTGCGGACGGTCTTCCTACAGGGTAGAAGTGTCCGCAGCAAAGGAACAGCGCATTGAAACCGAGCGGGAAGTCGATCAGCCGTCCAGTTGCGTCCAAAGCGGCGTGGCGCCCGCGGCCTTTTCGATCGCCGCCATGCGCGCCAAGTGTGCTGCGATCTCCTCATCGCTGGCCCGCAGCACAGGCGTGCGCGGCCGATCAGCCGGCAGGCGGCGGATCGGAGTGGGCTGCGGCCGGCCACCATCGGCACTTTCGCCATCGCCAGCCAGGGACAGATTGGTCTGCCCGCCCGTCATGGTCAGCCAGACGTCGGCGAGGATCTCGGCATCAAGCAGTGCGCCGTGCAGATCGCGCCCCGAGTTGTCCACGCCGTAGCGCTTGCACAGGGCGTCGAGGCTGTTGCGCTGACCAGGATGCCGCTCACGCGCCATCAGCAGCGTATCGAGCACCGTGCAGTGGTCGGTGATTTCGGCACGATCCTGCTGACCCAGCAGGGCGAACTCGTTGTTGATGAAGCCAAGGTCGAACGCCGCATTGTGGATGACCAGCTGCGCGTCCTTGATGAACTCGAAAAACTCGTCGGCAATGTCACGAAAACGCGGCTTGTCGACGAGGAATTCATTGGTAATGCCGTGAACCGCTATCGCCCCCTCGTCCACCTCGCGATCGGGCTGCAGATAGACATGGTAATGACGCCCGGTCAGACGGCGGCCGATGACCTCGACACAACCGATCTCGATGATCCGGTGCCCATCGGCAACCGGCATACCGGTGGTTTCGGTGTCGAGTACTACGCTGCGCATGTCATTTCGCTCACTTACACAATAGGTTGTCGTTTGGCCTGAACCACACCGCGGTTGGCCAGCAGGTCGGCCTGCTCGTTACCTGGGTGCCCGGTATGCCCGCGAACCCACTGCCAGCTCACTTCATGACGACTGACCTGCTCGTCGAGCTGCTGCCAGAGGTCGGCATTCTTCACCGGCTGCTTGCTCGCCGTCTTCCAGCCGCGCTTCTTCCAGTTGGGCATCCAGTCGTTGATGCCCTGCATGACGTATTGCGAATCCGTCACCAGCCGCACCTTGCACGGGCGTTTCAGCTCGGCGAGCGCGCGAATGGCGGCCATGAGTTCCATGCGATTGTTGGTGGTGTCCGGCTCACCTCCCCAGAGTTCCCGTTTGACGCCCTTGTACACAAGCAGCGCGCCCCAGCCACCGGGCCCAGGATTACCCTTGCAGGCACCGTCGGTATAAATCTCGACCCAATCGTCGCTCATGTAGATTGTTTACTCATTCTGGCGGCGACAGGCATTAAGGCAGCCGATGGTGCTCGGCATCGCGGCGACTGATCTTGGCTACCGGCATCGGCAGCAACTTGCCCATCCGCTCGCGACGTTCCTGACGCAATGGCCGCAGGCCAATCATCAGTTTGCGCGCCACCAGCAGATAGAAGCCGCCGGTTGGCGCCTGCAGCTGTTGCCCAACGGTTTCCAGACGCGACAATCGCGCCTGCCAGTCGCTCGACGAAAGCGGCGGACAATAGCATCCAAAGCGGCGTTTCTCCAGCGCGAACCCCAGCAGGTTCAACCAGTCACCGACCCGCGACGGGCGAATGCAGCGGGCCTGGCGAAAGCCCTCGCGCGACACCAGATGACGCAGCCCCCAGGCGCTCCACGGATTGATGCCGACGATCAACAGGTGCCCACCGGGACGCACGCCACGCGCTGCTTCACGCAAGAGGCCGTGTGGCGAAAGGCTGAAATCCAGCGCGTGCTGCAAGACCACCACGTCGGCGGCATGCTCGCCGAGCGGCCAGGCCTGTTCCTCGCAGTGGATTTCCACACCCGGCAGCGGTGCACCGAGGCGAACGCTACGTTTGATGTTTTGCGGCTGCACCGGTTCGCCGGCAAATGGGCCGTTGTGCACCAGATAGCTGCCGAAACAACGGGCCAGCTCGTCGGTCAGGACCTGCTTTTCCTGTACTAGCAGCTGCTGGCCCAGGGGACCGGCAAACCAGTCGGACGCCTGGTTGATCATCGACAGCCAATGGTCGCTGGCTCGAGTGGAGGGTCGCTCGTTCATCGCTCGGCTCCGTTTGCCCGCGGGCTCGCAGGGCGCTGGGTTCGATCAGGGTCAAGATTTCCTTGGGACTGCCAGAGCCCGCCCCCGTTTCCGGCGCGGCTTGCGACTCGGCGGGAACAGGTCCTAGGATGCGCCTTTGTGATCCGCTTGGCGACCCATCCATGTTCAAGATCGAAGCCCTGCCCGCCTTCACCGACAACTACATCTGGTTGCTCCAGGACGACGCCAGCCGGCGCTGCGTAGCAGTCGACCCTGGTGACGCCGCGCCCGTGCTGGACTGGCTGTCAGCCCATCCCGGCTGGCAGCTGAGCGACATTCTGGTGACCCACCACCACCACGACCATGTCGGCGGCGTCGAACGGCTCAAGGCACACACCGGCGCACGTGTTCACGGACCGGCCGCCGAGAAGATCCCGGCACGTGACGAGTCACTAAGTGACGGCCAGCACATCGAGCTGCTCGGCAAGCGCCTGGAGGTCATTGCCGTCCCCGGACATACGCTTGGCCACATTGCCTACTTTCATGCCGATCCAGAACAGCCCTGGCTGCTCAGTGGCGATACACTGTTCGCAGCCGGTTGCGGCCGGCTGTTCGAAGGCACGCCCGAGCAGATGTTCGAGTCGCTGAAGCGACTGGCCAGCGTCCCCGATCACACGCTGATCTATTGCACGCATGAGTACACGCTGAGCAATCTGCGTTTCGCCCAGGCGGTGGAGCCGAACAATGCGGACGTCGCCAAGCGCATCAGCGAGGTGACACAGCTGCGCGAGGCCGGTTGCTTCAGCCTGCCCAGCCGACTGGACATCGAGCGCCGGACCAATCCGTTTCTGCGCGGCGATATCGAGACGGTACGGCAGGCGGCGGCCCAGCACAGCGGCAGCCAGCTGCACGGCGAAGTCGCGGTTTTCGCCGCTTTGCGCGCGTGGAAGGATCGTTTCTGACAAGGTCGACAAGTTCCCGAAACGGGGCGTGTCAACTTGACCCCATCAGGAGGCATTCCTAGAATCCCCCGAATTTTGTTTCCGGGGAAGATTCCAGCCAATGCCGCCAGCTCCCAAGAAACGCCACGAAACGGACGCCTTGGCAGCCTCTGGTCGTGCGTTGGCCCTCGCCGTCTGCGTAGCCCTAGCCGGCTGTCAGAGCAACTCCGCACGCGATGATGATGCGTTCGATCAGTCGAGGCGTGCGAGCGGACCGGCGGTACAGGAGCCCATCTGGCTGAGCGATACCAGTACCATCGTCGAACACGAGGACCTCTGGGCGCGCATCCGCGAAGGCTACAAGCTGCAGGAGCATCTGGACAGCAACCCGCGCATCGAGCAGCAGCGCCTGCTCTTCGCCAGCCGCCCCCGCTCCATCGAAATCGCCAGCGAACGCGGCAGCCCCTATATCCACTACATCGTCGAGCGCCTGGAAGAGCGCGACATGCCTCTGGAGCTGGCACTGCTGCCAATCATCGAAAGCTCGTACGATCCGTTCGCCTATTCTCCAGCCCATGCGGTCGGGCTCTGGCAGTTCATTCCTTCCACCGGTCGTCATTTCAATTTGCGCCAGACCAGCTGGTACGACGGCCGCAGGGACATTACCGCCTCGACGAATGCCGCGTTGCGCTACCTGAGCTATTTGCACGGCCTGTTCAACGGTGATTGGCTGCTCGCCCTGGCCGCATACAACGCTGGCGAGGGTACGGTCAGCCGCGCCATCGAACGCAATCAGAAACTGGGCTTGCCAACCGACTATTGGAACCTGCCCCTGCCACGCGAAACTCGCGACTATGTACCGAAGCTGCTGGCGTTGTCGCAACTGATCGAAGCGCCTGAGGCCTATGGCATCAACCTCAACCCGATCGCCAATGAACCTTACTTCGAGGTCATCGCCCTCAAGCAGCGCATGGACCTGGCACGGGTAGCCAAGCTGGCCGACCTTGACGAAGACGAGCTGTACCAGCTGAACCCCGCCTTCACCCGCCGCATCACGCTGGACGGCCCGCAGCAACTGCTGGTGCCGCTGGAGAAGGCCGAGATGCTGGCAGCCAACCTGGCATTGATGAAGCCGCAGGAACTGGTGGACTGGAAGCAGTACACCGTCCGCCCAGGCGATACCCTGGGGGCGATCGCCAACCGGCACCACCTGACCGTCAATGTCATCCGCGACATCAACCGCCTGAACAGCGACTCCCTGCGTATCGGCCAGGTGCTGAGCATTCCCGCCAGCAGCGACGCCGGTGCATCGCGAGAATTACTGCACGCGGTAGCGCGTCAGCCAGACACCACACCCCGCAGCTACCGGGTCAGATCCGGTGACAACCTCTGGGATATCGCCAAGGCGCAGCGCGTATCGGTACGCGACCTGCAGCGCTGGAACAATCTGTCCGGCAGCCAGCTGAAAGTAGGCCAGGCGCTCTTCCTGCAGGGGCCTGCGCCTGCCGCCAAGAGCAAGAACAATGCTGACGCCCCGACGTACTACAAGGTCCGTAAGGGGGATTCGCTGTATCAGATTGCCAAGCGTTTCAATGTGCAGCTGACCAATCTCAAGACCTGGAACCCGAAAAGCACCGAAGTGCTCCGTCCGGGCCAGCTGCTCACCCTCTACCTCCCAAGGTGAGCCCCCGACCGTCAACCCGCTGAACGCTTGCTCAGGGCTTCCAGACAACGGCCGGTCAGCTGGGTGAAACGCTGAAAGGCGATGAACTGCTCATGCTTGAGCGCACGCCCGGACAAGCGACAATCGCCGTACAGCACACCGATCTCCCGCGCTCCCGCCATCAGCGGCGCAATGAAGAACATGCCGTTGCCGAGCCATTGCCGCAGCGGCTGCGTCACCAGGTCCGCCAGGTTGTAGCTTGCCGGCACACCCATCCACAGCGACTGCCGATGTCGCAACGCATAGCTGAAGATATGCGGCTGCTCGGGTTGGTCGACCGGCAGCGCAAAGTTCTGAAGCCAGGCTTCGGCCCCCTCTCCAACGGCACAACGCACCTTGAAACGCGTCTGCTGGTCGGTCAGGACCGCCACCATTACCCGCTCCAATCCAACGCCTCGATGCAGCCCATTGAGCAGCGTATCCAGAATCAGGCTGGCATCGCCGCCGCCCGAGGCCATCAGCCCAAGATCCTGCAGCGACTGTTGCATCAACAGCAGGTCCGGCTGCAGCAGGGCGGCCTGGCGCTCGGCCTGCTGCAGCCTGATCTGCTCGGGATCGGTGCTGGGGATCAGCCGACCCAATCGACTGGCGCCAAAGGTGGTCGCAACCGTGACCGCTTCGTCGGCGCTGGCGAGGATCTGCTGCAATGCATCGGCCTCAGTCACGCCTGTGAAGTCCGCCACCGCGCTGGTCAGAGCCTGCATCTTTTCGCATTCCCAGCCATCCAGTGCGGCTTCGCTGATCCTCACCCCCAACGCCACCGCACGCGCAGCCGGGTCATTGCTTACGGCCTGACTGTGAGCCAGGCTGGTCAGCTCGCCCAGATTCCAGCTTTTCACCAGCCCCAGCGTGAGCTGACGGAAGCTGGTGCCGAGAATGGCCTGTACCACTTCCTCAGGCTTGATGCCTGGCTGTTTCAGCTGAACGGCGAGCTCGTCGGCCTGCTCGCCGCCGCAGCCCCAGAACGCCAGCTCACCGACGTGATAGAGCAACGCCGCGATGAACACCTCTTCCTCATGCCGCGAAAGGACATAGCCGGCGATATTGCGCGCCTGCACGGCCGCATGAAAGGAGCGGGCCAGCAGCTCGAGCAGTTGCTCCCGCGGAGCCTTCTCCAGCAGGCTATCGATCAGCGTCACCGACAGGCTGATCAGTCGGACATTGTCGAAGCCGATCATCACGATCGCCCGCGAGATGGTCTTGATGGTTTCCTGAGAGGGGTTGTAGTAGCTGCTATTGCCGACCCGGAGCACCTTGGAAGTCAGCGACGCATCGCGCAGCAGAACGTCGGCAAGCTGCTGGACCGAAGCGTGCTGGTGCTCGGCCAGCCGCTGGATATCCTTGACCACCGATGCCAGCGCCGGCAGTTCGGATTGGTTCAGGCGATCGATCCACGCCTGCAGACCCTGGGCACGTACATCCAAGAGGTCACACTCCACAATGCCAGTACGGGAAATGAGTGGCAGTTTGCCCGAGGTGGCCGGCCTTTTTCCAGCGCATACAAGCTGTTACTGTACCGGCCCGAGAAGCCCTTAAGCGCCAAGGATCGGATCCCCCGTCTGATGCGACCCCTGCTACTGTTATTGACCTGCCTGGCCTTGAGCTTTCCCGCCCTCGCCACCATCAGCGAAAGCCATGGTTATGCGCAGTTCGGCACTCTTAAGTACCCAGCCAATTTCACCCACTTCGACTGGGTGAATCCGCGCGCGCCCAAGGGCGGCAGGATCAAGCTGATGGCGTCGGGTACGTTCGATACGCTGAACCCCTATACATTCAAGGGCACCAGCCCAAGTGCGACCCCCGGATTCCTGCAGTACGGCTTCAGCGAGCTGAACGAGCCGCTGATGGTCGGTACCGGCGTCTACGACCCTTCGGGCGACGAACCGGCGTCCAGCTACGGACTGATCGCCGAATCGGTGGAGTACAGCGACAACAATAGCTGGGTCGTTTTCAACTTGCGCAAGGAAGCTCGCTTCCATGATGGCAAGCCGATCACCGCCTATGACGTGGCATTCTCCTACCGGCTTCTG